>ERZ773258.261-NODE-261-length-67040-cov-7.637441_pt1 | contig 67040 bp, 50 predicted proteins | sample MGYA00511962_ERZ773258 | MGnify/ENA primary metagenome ERZ773258 (study PRJEB29015, sample SAMEA2737755) | human gut metagenome | biome: human gut; feature: human-associated habitat; material: faeces | place: China | collected 2012 ... | reverse complement strand
GTCCATTTCTCTTTATGTAGGTAGCACTTCGGGAATGGAGTTGCGGATTTAAGGAATAACATCCGGAGTTCTGACCGGTATGGAAGGTTATTGCATCCGTATCGCCCGCGACAAGTGTCTGGTTACTACCGTCGGCAACATGACCGTAGCTATCGGAGGAATCAGTAAAGAAAGTTTTGAGAATGTTGACGAATACATCCGCCAGCGACAAGAAACACAAAACGAATCCCAGACCCTCACATATAATGATGAATTCGTTTCATTTCAGTCGGATATTGCCCAATGTTTTTTTTATCCCCAAAACCGTCTTGACCTGATGGTTTTGGCCCGAAGCCTGGAACAATGGATCATGAAATCCCGATACTGGATGTTGACAGAGGAATTATCGAATGCAGCTCAAGTACAGTTACTAATCCTAAAAGGGATCGGAAAATACTGTGAAAAGATATATTATAAGCTCCAGCCGGGAGAACTAAAAGAAATAGACAATCTGTGTCAGGAAACTCATAAAATCATAACGGCCATTGCAGAGCGATATGCCGATACCCAGCCGGAGCAGCAACAAAAATTGATAGCTGATGAACAAGCTATTTGCAAACGCTATCCGTTCCTGCCAATTTCCAAACTCTAAAATTATTAAAAGATGATCATAGCCGTAGACTTTGACGGAACCATCGTGGAACACCGATATCCACATATCGGGAAAGAGATTCCTTTTGCCATTGTAACTCTCAAGCAATTACAGGCAGAACATCATCAATTGATACTCTGGACCGTACGCGAAGGTAAATTACTGGACGAGGCAGTAGAATTCTGCCGGGAAAGAGGTCTGGAATTCTATGCAGTCAACAGCAACTACCCGGAAGAACAGGCTAAAGAAAACCCCTCTACTCCTTGCAGAAAACTCAAAGCCGACCTGTTCATTGACGATCGCAATGTAGGCGGATTACCGGACTGGGGAGCTGTTTACGAAATGGTTACCCACAGATGGAGTTATGAACGCTATTTACAGGGGCTTCAGGGGAATGAAGAGAAAAGAAAGACATCATTTTGGAAACGCCTGATCAGCAGTAAATAAATGACTACACAACAGGAAAATACAAAACGCATCGCCAAGAATACCCTAATGCTTTACGTACGCATGCTCTTTGGCATGCTGGTATCACTGTATACTTCCCGTGTGGTTTTGCAGGCATTAGGGGTAGAAGATTATGGTATATACAATGTGGTAGGAGGCTTTGTTGCCATGTTTTCCATGATATCTTCTTCTTTGTCTTCTTCTGTGAGCCGTTTTCTTACTTTCGAGTTAGGGCGGGGCGATATGGAACAGTTGAAGAAAGTCTTTTCTACCTCTCTTTACATTCACTTGGCTTTGGCAGGTATCGTATTTTTAGCTGCCGAAAGTGTAGGAGTCTGGTTTCTGAATACTCAAATGACTATCCCTACCGACCGTCTTTATGCAGCCAATTGGGTTTTTCAAGCCTCTTTGGTAGCTTTTATGTTCGGTTTATTCAGTGTACCTTATAATGCTTCCATTGTAGCCCATGAGCGGATGACAACTTTTGCCTATATCGGAATATTAGATATTATTCTTCGTTTATTTATTATTCTGTTTATAGCCTATGCCCCCTTTCATTTCGACCGGCTTATTGTCTATTCATTACTGTTGGTCGTGTTGGGGATTTCCATGCAAGCCGTCTATTGGATTTATTGCAAGCGCCATTTTGAAGAATGCCGTTTGCAGTTTCGGTTTTACCATGATATATGGAGAGCGATGGGGGCTTTTGCCGGTTGGAACTTTATTGGTTGCACAGCCGGTCTTTTGAAAGAACAGGGAGTCAATATCCTTTTAAATCTCTTTATCGGTCCGGTTATTAATGCTGCTCGGGCTATCGCCGGTTCCGTCAATAATGTGTTGTCTTCTTTTGCCGGTAATTTTATGACAGCTCTCAATCCCCAGATTACCAAGTCGTATGCAGCAGGCGATTATTCTTATATGTTTTCGTTGGTAGAGCGGGGATCCCGTTTCTCTTATTACATTTTGTTGGTTTTTGCCTTACCTGTATTGTTCGAAACAGACTTTATTCTTACCCTATGGTTGAAAAGTTATCCGGAGCATACCGTCAACTTTGTCCGTTTGGTGCTTTTGGTTACTATGTGCGATATTCTTTCTAATACACTGATAAACCTTCAGTCTGCTACAGGAAAAATACGTAACTACCAGTTGGCAGTAGGCGGAATGCTGCTGATGAACTTTCCTCTTTCCTACATCTGTTTGAAATTAGGATTTCCTCCTGAATCTGTTCTGATTGTAGCATTGTTAGTAGCCGTTTGCTGTCTGTTATTGCGTCTTTTATTCTTGCGTAGAATGGTTGGACTTCCCGTCCGTCGTTATTTATATAAGGTGTGTGGTAATGTAGTAGTAGTTACCTTTGTTGCCTTGTTGCTTCCACTTCTTTTTATGTGGCAAATGCAAGATGGCTTTCTACGTTTTTTTGTAGTGTCCTTATTGTCTGTGGTTTGTACAATTAGTTCTGTTTATTGGATAGGATGTACTTCTCATGAAAGGAATTTTATAAGAATCAAAGTATTAGCTGTTCTTAAAAATAAATATGCTTACATTCACCGATAAATCCCAATGTTGCGGCTGTACGGCATGTGCGAGTATTTGTCCCAAACAATGCATTCAGATGATAGAAGATAAGGAAGGTTTTCTTTATCCGCAAATTAATCATTCTGTTTGTGTAGATTGCGGACTTTGTGAGAAAGTTTGTCCGGTATTGCATCCTGTTCAAGCCAAAGAAAGACCAGCCGTATTTACTGCCGTCAATAATAATTCTGAGGTTCGTATGCAGAGTTCGTCCGGAGGCATTTTTACTTTGTTTGCCGAGCAAACTATTCAGAAAGGTGGTGTAGTTTTCGGTGCTTGTTTCGACAAAGAATGGAATGTAGTTCATCGCTATACAGAAACCATGGAAGGGGTAGCCCGTTTTCGAGGTTCCAAATATGTACAAAGTGATATGGGAACTTCTTTTCAGGATGCAAAGCGTTTTTTGGATCAAGGTCGTAAAGTTCTCTTTTCTGGAACTCCCTGTCAGGTTGCAGGCTTGAAGAACTACTTACGTAAGTCTTATTCTACTTTACTTACTGTAGAAGTAGCCTGTCATGGAGTACCTAGTCCTAAAGTATGGAATAGTTATTTATCAGATAAAAAAAACATTAACTATATTAATTTCAGATCAAAATGTAAAGGATGGAAAGGCTATCATATGATATTAGAATATGTGGGGCATAAAGAAATAATACCATCCGCTGAGAGTCTGTATATTAAAGCTTTTCTTTCCGATTTATCTGTACGTCCCAGTTGTTTTGCATGTCCGGCAAAGATAAACTACTCCCAGAGTGATGTCCTGATAGCAGATTTTTGGGGAATAGACCAGATACAGCCCGAAATAGATGATAACAAAGGATGCAGTTTAGTGATGGTAAATAATTCCGAAATACTACCTTTGTTACGTCAGTTAGATTGTCAATTATATCCACAAAATTTTGATTGTGCTTTAAAATATAATCCAGCAATAGTAAAAACTTTCCACCAGCCGGTAAATCGTAAATTCTTTTTTGCATTATTCCGAAGATGTAGCTTTTCTACTGCTTATCGCATGGCGACAACTAATAATATAATCTGTCGTTTACTTAGAACATTATACCGTAAATTATGAAAATTGCAATAGTTACATTACCTTTATATATAAATTATGGTGGAATACTGCAATGCTATGCCTTACAGACCGTTTTAGAGCGTATGGGACATGACGTTGTGGTATTGGAAAAGCCTAAATATGGACGTTCTTATCCTTTTATTAAGGCATTGGCTATATGTAAACGTCTTTTTAAACGCTATGTATTAGGGAAAAAGGTGAATATTCTTTTGGCTCCCCATGAGATTGCGAATTTGCATATAAAACAGTTTATTCGTCGTTATATTCATCATAACTATAAAAGGGGATGGTCTCCTCAAACATTGCGTGGTATTAATGCTTTTGTGGTGGGAAGTGATCAGATATGGCGACCGGAATATTCACATCCTATAGAAAATGCCTTTCTTGACTTTACAAAAGGAATGGATGTGAAACGTATTGCTTATGCGGCCTCTTTTGGAGTAGAGCAATGTACATTTTCTGAGGAAGAATTGGTTACTTGTTCCAAATTGCTACAGGAATTCGATGCGGTATCAGTTCGCGAAGACTCTGGAGTAAAAATATGTAGAGACTTTTTTGGCGTAGAGGCCGTACAAATGCTTGATCCCACTCTATTGCTGGATGTAGAGACTTATCGTTCGCTAATTTCTTCATCGAAGACTATTCCAGTAAAAGGAAAAATGTTGGTCTATATGTTGGATGAAACAGAAGAAAAGAAAAGATTAGTAGAACAGATTACTAAAGAACGGGGTCTTATTCCTTATTGGCTCAATAGCGATGCTAATTCAGGACGTGTATTGGGGGATGGAGAAGCGAGGGTGCCTGTAGAACAATGGTTACGTGCTTTTAATAATGCCGCTTTTGTATTGACCGATTCTTTTCATGGTTGTGTATTTTCTATTTTATTTAAGAAATCATTTATTGCATTTGCTAATCAGGATAGAGGAGTTACTCGCTTTACTTCTTTATTGAGTTTATTTAATTTGAATGAAAGATTGATATTCTCTTATAAGGAATATGGGAATAGAAAACAGCTTTTAAAAAAAGATATAGATTTTAACCTTGTGTATGAAAAGTTACAGAAAGAACGTAAAAAGTCTTTTAATTATTTGAGTTCTTCTTTGTTCTAAAGAAGAATATTGATAAACCAAGCATAGAAGTCTAACAGTAAAGCTATTATAAGATGAGAAAAAAAATTCTACTACTTCTTACATCGTGTGTTACTCCTCAGAGAAATATGCCTTGTACGGTTGTAAGTGATACAGAAGTAAGGAAAAATGAATATTTAAAGTCTATAAATTGGTATTTACAGCATACTACCTATGATTTGGCAGTAATAGATAGTTCTAACTTCGATTTTTCACCTTACATTGAAAATAAACGTTTTGTTATTGTTGATTCCTTTATTGGAAATGGTTTTGATGTAGCATTAGGAAAAGGATATGGTGAAAGTCTTATTATTTCAAGATTATTGAACCATAAAACTATTGATAATTATGATGTGATAATCAAAGTATCAGGAAGACATATAATATTAAATATAAATTCGTTATCTTATGTTTATCGATACCTTCCTATAAGTCGTTTTGTATCTGCTATTTGGAGTAAAAAAGATGACTTAGCTATTTCTGATTGTTTCTTTAGCAGTCCTTCGTTTTTACGAGAAGTATTTAGTTTAAAATTGGAAATGATTAATGAATCAAAGCATTATTATTTCGAGCATGCATTATCTGATTCTATTAAACAAGCTTTATTAATAGGTTACAGATTTATATTTCCTATTCAGCCTTTGCTGCAATTAGGAGTGTCTGGTTCTACAGGAGTTAAGTTAGAAAATAAATGTTCGATAAAATCAAGATGTGCCTATATTAAAAATTTTATTTTTTCTTTATTAAATTTAATGCGATGAAAGTAGGTTATATATGCTGTGATAATCCTTTTGAAAATAAAAAAGCTTGGAGTGGTAGTATATATAAGTTAAGAGAAGGTATAGAAAACGCGGGATATGAGGTCGTTTGGATTCCTTATAAACCAAATTCTTTTTGGATTCGTCTTGTATGTTATATACTTCGTTTACTTCTCCATGGGAAAATAACAGCATATAATCATAATAGATTGATTTATAAATTATATGCAAGTTCAATAAATGAAAAAAGTGAAAAGTTTAGAGAATGTGATTACTTGTTTTTTCCTTGTGGCGCTCAAATTGCTCTTTTCTTAAAAACAGATAAACCAATTATTTGTTATGCAGATGCTACTTTTAAAAGCATGATAAACTATTATTGGAGCAATTTACATCCTTGGGTTGCCCGGGAGGGAAATAAATATGAAAAGAAAGCCATTTATCGGGCAACAATAAATATAAGAGCATCTAAATGGGCTGCTGATTCTGTAATAAATGATTATGGTTTTGATGCAGGAAGAACCTTTGTCTTACCTTTGGGACCAACTTTAAACTCCCAAGATTTAATACCAGTGAAACCTTATCAGAGTGGTACTTTAAATGTGTTGTTTTCTGGAGTAGAATGGGAACGGAAGGGAGGCGATGTAGCTGTTAAGTCTGTTGATAGATTAAATCAATTGGGTGTAAAAGCTAAATTGGTAATAGTTGGTATCCGTGAATTACCTTTAGGATATAAAGAGTTACCTTTTATAGAGTGCGTAGGCTTTCTTGATAAGAATATAGAGAACCAGTATCAACAATATATTGAAACGATTAAGAGGTGTAATATATTACTCTTACCTACAAAGGCAGAATGTGCAGGAATTGTGTTTAGTGAAGCTTCTGCTTTTGGATTACCTATATTTACATACGATACTGGTGGAATAAGTGATTATGTATTTAATGGAATAAATGGTTATAGACTACCTGTTGGATCAAGTTACATTGATTTTGCAGACTGTATAAAGCAGGTAATAGATTCAGATGAAATGTTGAAATTGCATAAGGGAGGAATACAGGTTTATTTTCAAAAACTGGCTTGGAATGTGTGGTCAGATTCATTCAGAAAAATTATTGAGAAAGTAATTTAGTATTTTTATACGATGAAGGAACAATTAAAAATTAGTATTGTTACTATTAATTATAATAATAAGAATGGTTTGATACAGACCATAGAAAGTGTTGTTTCTCAAACTTATCCTTTTATTGAATATATAGTAATTGATGGTAACTCAACAGATGGTAGCAAAAAGATAATCAAAAAATATGAACATCATATTTCTTATTGGATTAGCGAGCCGGATAGTGGTATTTATAATGCCATGAATAAGGGTGTTGATAAAGCTGTAGGAGATTATTTGTTGTTTTTAAACTCTGGGGATTATCTGCACGAATCTACTATTATAGAAAAGATTGTTCCATATTTAGGAGACCATGATTTTGTTATAGGTAAAGCTCAGTGTTTCCCATCAGGTGTTATAGGTTGGAAAGATATTTCATTACCATTTACATTACTTGATTTTTATAAGGGTGGACCTGTTCCACATCCTGCTACTTTTATAAAGAAAGAAATTTTTAGGCATTACCGATATGACGAAAAACTTAAGATTGTTTCAGATTGGAAGTTTTTCTTGCAAACAATTATATTTTCAAATTGTAGTTGCATATTAATTGATGAAGTAATTTCATGGTTTGAAGAAGGAGGAGTAAGTAGTAACTCTTCATTATGTGAAGATGAACGTCAGCAAGTTTTAAAAGAATTAATACCTGAAAAAGTGCGATTGGATTATTTGAGATTCTTAAATGGTTCTGAATATACAGAAACTAATTATGATACTTTCTTCTTACGTTTGCGCAAATATAAATATTCACGAATAATATATATCATTTCGGTATTATTAACAAGATTAATCTCTCTTTTCAAGAGAAGTGCCTGCTTTTCAAGAAAATATCCATTATAAAGATATGAAGGTATTATATGTTACAGGAATTTTTTCTACTAAATATGGTGGATTTGAAAAATATATAATTCAACTTTTACGTTGTGGCATAGAGTTATCGGTTGTTTTTAATAATAATCCTCAACCGGATTCTTTTTATGAAGATTTAAGTAGGCTTAATGCCAAAATTTTTGTCGTAAAAGGAAATATTTTCCAAAGGAGCTTTCAGGTTTTTAAAATAATAAAGAGCATAAAGCCCAATATTGTTCATTATCATTTTGGTTTTTATGTATATTTATTGTCTCTTTTAGTTAAAGTTTTTTTTCCAAATATTAGACAGGTGTATACACAACATTGTGAATATTTATCTGACAATATATTGATGAAATATTTAACTAAGTGTTGTTATAGATTAATGGATCTGGTAATAGCTGTGAGTGAGGGTGTGAAAGCCGGTTTAATTAATAATATAGGAAATCTTAATAATTTAATTGTCTGTTATTTAGGCGTAGACAAGGGAACAATTAATAATTTAAATATTAAAAATCAATTAGATATTTCACAAAAATCAATAGTAATAACTTCAATAGGATTTGATATAAATGTTAAAGGATTCGATATATTGGCAAAAGCTGTTAGCTTATTAAAGAAAAACGAAAGTTTGTCTGATTTTAAAGTTATTATTATAGGTTTAAATGATGATGAAAATAATAAATTTAATACTTTAATAAAAAGTCTGAATATTGAAGATCAATTTATTTCTGTTGGCATAAGAAATGATGTTGATGATTTTTTGTCTATCTCTGATATATATGTACAGCCGTCAAGAACCGAAGCTATATCATTAAGTATAATGGAAGCAATGCTTTATGGAAATGTCATAATAGGGGCTGCTGTGGGTGGAATACCTGAGGTTTGTATTAACGAATATAATGGCTTGTTATTCGAAAAAGAGAATGTTGTTCAGCTTAGTTCTATTTTAGAGAAATTGTTATTGAATAAGACTTTAAGAAGTATATATTCTTCTAATTCTATTAAACTTTCATATAAATTTAATAGAATGAATAGTGTACAAAACTTAATATCAGAATATAATAATCTATTAAGACAGTAATATAATTATGAATATAGTACCTATAGTTTTTGCGTTTGACTCCAATTTATTGTATCCAGCCCATATATGCATTTCATCATTATTGACCTCTGCTAAATCAGATACTTTTTATGATATTTATATTTTATATTCTACAAAAAGTGGTTTAACTGATAATAGTTTATGTAAAATATTAAATTATTATTCTAATTGTAGAATTCAGTATCGTTTAGTAGATAATTCTTTTGATTCGTCTTTTGAAATTAGAGGCATAACAACTCCTGCTTATTATAGATTATTGATACCTGAATTGATACCTGAATATGATAAAATTATTTATTCTGATGTTGATGTGATTTTTAGATCTGATATGTTTGAAATATATGATAGTATAGACTTGGAAAATTATTATTTGGCTGGAGTTAATTCACTTTCTCACCTTATTCCAGAAAATGTTAAGTATTATGAGAAAATGGGTCTAGATGCACATAATATAATCTATTCAGGAAATTTAATTTTTAATTCTAAGAAACTTAGAGAAGAAGATATTGTTAAGAAGTTTAAGGCCATGTCTAAAAATAAATATAAATTTCAGGATATGGACATTTTAAATCTTGTATGTAAAGACAAAATTAAGTATATATCTCCTGTATTTTGTTTGACAACATATATTTCAGAATGGAATGTATACAATAAGGATGTTTTATTTGAATTTTGGGATGAACTTACTATTAGCAAAGCTTTATCTGAAGGTATTATTCATTATAATGGTCAGAAACCTTGGAAGGGATTATGCGTAAATTTTGATATATGGTGGGAGTATTACCGGAAATCTCCATTCTTTGATGAAAAATTCTATTTTGACTTTTTTTATCATAAGTTGAATGAATTAGATGGTTTGTCTTTGCTGAAAAGAATTAAAATATTAGTTAGATATTTTGTCTTTGGGAGAAAAAATATTGATTGTTGCTAACATATGAATAGTATATCTAAATATATTTATAATTTATTGGTAAAGCCATTTAAATCTCAATTTCCTTTTTTTGTTATAATTCTTTTATTTTCTTCAATTGTTGATTTAATTGGTTTTTCTATTTTTGAATCTGTTCCAAAGGCCATATTTATATGCATGCATCATTTTGTAATATGCTATTTTATAACATTTATATTATGCATATTGCCTTCTAAAATAAGAAAATGGTATAGAGGATTGTTTTTTTTATTGTTAGGAGTGAATTTTTTGATTGATATAATTTGTGTATATAGCTTTCATTTCACTTTCGATCAGGAAGTACCGGCAATATTGCTTGGCACAAATAGTAATGAAGCTATTGAGTTTATACATACTTTTATTCCTTATTCTTTAGTTCTCATTATAATAGTTAGTTTCCTATTCTTTGGTTTTGTATATATAAAGTTAAGACAAATACCTTTATACATAAAGGATAAATATTGTATTGTTTTATTGTTGCTCGTTTTTTTATCTTTATTGTCTTTTGCAACTATTAGTAATAAAAACTTTGGAAATGTTTCAATTACCAAAGTTTATACAATATTGAATGCTACTTCTCCTCCTGATTTGAAAGATTATGCAGTTCACCCACAGTTGTTGACTTTGTCTGAAAAGAAGCCTAAAAATATAGTAATGATTATTGGAGAGTCTTTCTCTAAAACTCATAGTTCATTGTATGGGTATCATAAAAATACTAATCCTTGTTTAAAGGTCTTGCAGAATAATGGCTTGCTTTATATCTTTAATAATATTCAGACTCCAGCGTTAAATACTGTACCTGTTTTTCAAAGTTTGATGAGTACCTATAAGCCGGAGTTTAAGGATAGTATAAATTGGTTTGAATGCATTACTATACAAGGGGTATTGAATGAAGCCGGATATTATACATCTTGGATATCTAATCAAAGTCAAAAAGGATTTCATGATAATGTCATCGCAAAATTTGCTTATTTATGTGACACCTCTGTTTTTGCTGGAAACAGATTTGCTGCAATGGGGAAAAAAGATTTTGATGAAATTATAATTGATTCTATATCTAAGTATAAGAACATACGTGACGAGCAGTATTATAAATTTTATTTTATACATTTAATGGGATCGCATCCTGACTTTAAAAAGCGTTATCCCCTTTCTTTTGATATATTTAAGGCTGATGATTATCCTGATAAAAAAAAGGAGCAAAGAAATATTTTAGCTTCTTATGATAACTCCATTTTGTATAATGATTTTGTAGTTTCAAAGATTATGAATCTTTTTAGTGAGGATGAGGCTATAATTTTCTATTTTTCAGATCATGCATTAGATGTATTTAATAGTAGAGATGATTACGTGGGACATGCCAGATATAACGATTCCAAATCAGTCATTGCAGGTTCCAATATTCCTTTTATGGTTTATATGACTCCTTCGTTCCAATCCGATTTTGCAGAGATAAAAAATATTCTTCAATCTAAATTAGATTGCTATTACAGGATAGATGATATGATCTATACTATAATGGATATAATAGGGGTAAGATTTAAAGACAACAATAGAGATAATAAGCAGTCTTTATTAAATTTATATTAATGCTTTTGAATATTCAGTCCTTTATTTTTTGAGTTATAAGTTTTACTTCAAACTAAAGTGCAGAAATTTGTAAACAAATCAACTTAGCTACTTATTATAGAGATGGATGATTTTAAATATAATGTAAGTGTTATTGTACCTATTTATAATGTAGAAAAATTTATAGCCCGGTGTGTCAAGTCTTTGATGGAGCAAAGTCTTGATAGGGTGGAATATATATTTATAGATGATGCAACTCCGGATAATAGTATAGTCATTTTAAAAGAAGTTTTATCATATTATCCACAAAGAAGTTTACACTGTCAAATCATAAAGCATGAAAAAAACAACGGATTACCCGCTGCCAGAAACACTGGATTATCTTTAGCCAAAGGTCAATATATTTTTCATTGTGATAGTGATGATTTTGTTGAACATGATATGTTAAAATTCATGTATGAAAAGGCAGTAGAAACTCAAGCTGATATCGTATGGTCAGATTGGTATCTTTCTTATGGGACAAAAGAAAGATATATGTATCAGCCTGAATATGAATCTGCATATTTAGCTTTAAAAGGTCTATTAGCCGGAGAAATGAAATATAATGTGTGGAATAAACTCATAAAACGGACTCTTTATGTAGAAAATAATATTCAGTTTCCTTCCGGGCACGGAATGGGAGAAGATATGACTGTAATCAAATTATTTGCTTGCGCGAATCATGTTTCTTATTTGCATAAAGCGTTTTATCATTATGTTAAAATGAATGGTGGAGCCATGACAATGGCATGGTGTGAGAAACATTTATCTGACTTAAAATATAATGTAAACGAAACAGAATACTATATTAAGTCTAAATATAAGAATGAACTTGATGATTACTTGTCTTATTTTAAATTGTGTGTAAAACTTCCATTTTTAATCTCTACAGATTTTTCAATGTATAAACTTTGGGAGAAATGGTATGATGAAGCAAATAGGTGTATATTAAAGAATAAAACCGTTTGTGTCAGAACGAAAATATTACAATGGATGGCTTGGAAAAAACAATATTGGTTTGTCTGGCTTTATAATATGATAATTCAAAAATTTGTGTACAGAATAATATTAGGATATCGATGATAAGGGTTATTGGTATATTTTTGACATTGGTAGTCACCAGCTTATATTTGTTTCCATTTGAACTTAAACCACTACCAGGAGCAAATACTAAAATGATAATGGCTGGATTAGGTCTTGTTGTTATAGGAGTTCAGATGGCGAAACAAAAAAATCCGTCAATAAATGCTGATTTTTTTAAACTCATTTTATGGGCTTCTTTGGTTTCATTGATCGGTTTGTTTGCAGTTGTTTTTAATGATACGTCCGATCTTGAATATGCTACATACATTGTGTCAATGTTTGTTTGGATTTCTGCAGCCTATGTAGTTATTACATGGATAAAATTTGTACATGGAACAGTTTCTGTTGAACTACTTGCAAAATATATAGTAGCAGTTAGTGTGATGCAATGTGTATTAGCTCTTGCCATTGACTCTTACATGCCCTTGAAGCAGTTAGTAAATTCTATAATGGTGGTTACACGAGTAATGGAAACAAGATTATATGGAATGGATGCCAGTTTGGATATTGCAGGTTCACGTTTTTCTGTTGCTTTAGTATTAATCATTTATTTAATGAGTCAAATCTCTAAAAAAAACTCAATATATAAAATTGCATCTTATATCATTGCTTTTCTTATTATAGCTATTGTAGGAAATATGATTTCCAGAACTACAACGGTCGGTGTTATTATTGCTTTGTGCTATTTCATTTTCTTACTGTCTCGCAATCAGGATAATTCCATCGTTAATCTAAGATATATTGCGATTTTGTTCGTGGGAATATTGATTTGTTTGCTTCCTTTTTTATGCTATTTATATCAAGTTAATACTTCGTTTCATGAAAATATTCGTTTTGCTTTTGAAGGTTTTTTCAGCTTGGCAGAGAAAGGAAGATGGGAAGTTCATTCAAATGAGATGTTGAAAGATATGTATATATTCCCGGATAATCTTAAAACTTGGTTTGTAGGTGATGGATATTTTGATAATCCATATTATGCTGATAAATATTATACCGGTCCGGCTTGGGGAGGTTATTACAAAGGTACAGATGTGGGCTACTTGAGATTTATTTATTATTTTGGATTAATAGGATTATTTGCTTTTAGCACTTTTATGTTGAAAATTGGGCAAATCTTAATGAATAGATTTCATGAAGAGAGGATAATGTTTTTAATAATCATATTGCTTAATTTTATTGTTTGGTTTAAGGTTTCCACAGACTTATTTGTTGTATATGCTTTATTTTTGATGATACCAAAAGATAAAGACGAAGAAATTGATAAGCGCCTAAAATTTGAAAGAGCATAAGAAGCTTGAAAAATCTATGAAACTCATCTATTGCACCCATTCCACATACAACCCCGGAGGTATGGAGCGTGTCCTCCTGAACAAGGTTACTTATCTTTCCCGGATTCCGGGCTGGGAAGTTTCCATTGTTACTACCGACCAGCATCAGAGACCTCCCTTCTATCCGTTTCCTCCCAATGTACGGATGACAGATCTGGGCATAAACTATTCAGACGATAATGAAAAAGGTGCATGGAAAAAGATCACCGGATATCTTCGTAAAAGAAAGGTACATAAACAGAAACTGACGGCATTACTTCAACAAGAAAAAGCAGATATTGTCATATCCCTCTACCCTTCTGAATCATCTTTCATCCCTTCCATCAAGGATGGCAGCAAGAAGGTTCTGGAATTACATTACTGCAAGTTTTTCCGCTTGCAATACAACCGAAAAGGAATATTAGGATGGATTGATAAATGGCGTACCCGGCAGGACGAACGAATCGTCCGCCGATTCGACAAATTTGTTGTACTGACTAATGAAGACTGGGAATACTGGGGGAAATTGCCTAATATGGAAGTTATCCCCAATGCTGCAATGCATGTAAGTGAACATTATTCAGACGTAACGGGAAAGAGGGTAATTGCCGTAGGAAGACTGGATTATCAGAAAGGATTTGACCGTCTGATTGAAGCCTGGCAGCTGATACAGCATTCTAAAAAGTTTGCTGACTGGAACCTGGATATTTTCGGTCAGGGAGAATGGCAGGAAATGCTTCAACAAATGATTGAAGAAAAAGGATTGCAAAAGTCTGTCCGGATAAACAAACCTACTAAACAAATCGGAAATGAATACATCCAGAGTTCCATGCTGGTGATGAGTTCCAATTATGAAGGATTTCCTATGGTAATGATCGAAGCGATGGCTTGCGGACTGCCGGTCGTTTCATTTGATTTTAAATGTGGTCCGAAAGATATTATCCGACAGGGAGAGAATGGATTACTCGTTCCCAATGGAGACATAGAAAAGCTAGCTCATGCAATGATGGAAGTAATGGAAGATACAGAATATCGGAAAATGCTTTCTCAAAACGCCCGAAAAGTCGTTGCAACTTATTCTGAACAGGCCGTTATGGACAAATGGATGCGCTTGTTCACTGCTTTAACCCATTAATGAAAACACTTTTACAGATTAATCCGGTTCTGAGAGTCAATACGTCAACCGGACGTATTATGCAGGAAATCGGAGAACTGGCTATGCAACACGGATGGAGAAGCTGCATAGCATACAGCAAAGGACGTGACGGAATCAAGTCATGCCAGTCGGAAGTGATTCCGGTCGGAAATAAATGGAGTACAATCTGGCATGGCTTGGAGACCCGACTGTTTGACCGGCACGGACTGGCTTCGAACGAGGCTACCCGACTATTTGTGAAACAGATTCAGGAGTTGAAACCGGACGTGATTCATATCCACAATATTCACGGCTATTTTCTCAACTATCAGATCTTGTTTGATTTCCTAGCCCAAAGTAATATCCCGGTCGTCTGGACAGTTCACGACTGCTGGCTGTATACCGGACACTGTTATTACTACTCGTATGCCGGATGTAACAAATGGCAAACAGGATGTGGACATTGCCCACAAAAGAAGGAGTTTCCTGCAAGCTGGCTAATTGACCGGTCACATCAAAATTATGAAGACAAGAAACAGGCTTTTACTTCCCTACCCCTGGATCAGCTGACCATTGTTCCGGTCTCTGAATGGATCCGGGAAGAAATGCAGCATTCTTTCTTCCGAAACAATCAGTTTCATGTGATTCATAACGGAATCAATACCAATATATTCAATATTTATAATCCGGAACAGGTTAAGCAGAAATATGGATTGAACGGAAAACACATTCTGCTTGGTGTGGCCAGTATCTGGAGCCGGGAAAAAGGATTTGATGATTGTATTCAAATGACCGACCTTTTACATCCTGATGAAATGCTTGTTTTAGTAGGAGTCCGGCCGGAACAACAGAAAAGACTTAAAAAAAACATGCTGGGCATTCCACGTACGGAAAATATTCACCAGCTGGCAGAACTATATGCTGCAGCTGACGCATTCATCAACCCGACGTGGCAGGACAATTACCCGACCGTCAATCTGGAAGCAATTGCCTGTGGCACACCGGTCGTAACATATCGCACAGGTGGAAGTATTGAAGCCATCACGGATCAGACTGGTTTCATCGTGCCTCAGGGAAACGTGAAAGAAATGCTGGAGGCAGCCCGCCTGATCAGTCAACGGGGAAAGGCTTACTATCAGCAGCCTTGCAGAACATATGCTTTGGAAAACTTCCGGAAAGAAGACCGCTATCAGGATTATCTGGACTTATACGACAAGCTGACAGAAAGGAATCCGTCAGCCAATATTTAAACCATGGAAAACAAACTGAATTTGGACGAGATTGAAAAACTCCCGGCCAAGGAAAGAGCATTGCTGAAAAAACGGCATGCGCTTCACTGTAAATACGAAAAGGCTATAACATTATATGCTGACACCACATTGTCAACAAGAATTATAGCCCTACGTTGTGGAGTTACTCCCGGTGCTTTGGGAAATTACTTACGCCGGTACTGGCGGGAACTGGTTCTGCAACGGCATCAGATACCAGTGGAAAGTGAAGACTTGCAGTCGATTAAAATCTATTCAACCGGAAAACAAAACCGTGTGTCTCACGAAAGATACAAAGCAGCAGTAGAGGCTTGCGACATGATGAAATACATCGACTTGAATATTTCACAGGTAGCCCGCAAATTCGGCCTGAATGGTACTGCACTGGCCAATTTCATGAGAATACATTATGAGGAAATTCTTTCCCGGCGACAAAAGATACGTGAACGGCTGGGTATCAATGACAATATTCCCCGGGGGGCACGCCCTTCCTGCGTCCAGCAATACACGGATGCGGTTGAACTTTACCGTACAACGGAAATGACGATACCGGAAATTGCCGAAAAATTCAAAGTCTCCGAAAGTGGCCTGATGCAACATTTACGTTTTTATCACAAAGACGTGCTTCAGCAAAAAAGAGCCATGCGTAAACGGGCGAAAGAAGAAAAGTATAAAAAAAGAGGAGGACTCCTGGGAAATGGACGGAAATATGAACCTTCCGCCCAAACAATCAATAAATACGCAGAAGCACTTACCCTGTACAAAAATACAGTAATGACTCTGAAAGAAATTGCAGATCAGACAGGAGTAACTACGGAAGGATTCCGTTTTTATTTGCATAAATGGCACAAAAATCTGGTACTGGATCATCTGGGAATAACTGATGAAAGCCAAAGTCCGAAAGACTTGAGAAAAGCCAGAAACCGTACCAAACGTACCTCACTCAAATATCAGGATGCAATTAACAGCATCAAACAGAATCCACGTTCCATTGCTCAGGTGGCCAATGAGTTCAACCTGCAACCGGAAAGTTTCCGCCAATACCTGCATAAATACGAACCGGAACTGATCAGTATCGTAGGAATGGGACAGAATGAGCAGGGAAAACGTACGATGTGCCGAAGTGAAAAGAAATACAAGAAAGCAATAGAACTGTATCAGACAACGACGGAAGATTTGAAATCCATCGCAACTCGTCTCGGACTGGTATATAACAGCATTGGCGGATATATCCGCAGAAATTATCCGGATGCCATCATTCTGCACAAGAAACTGATACAGGAACAGAAGACGACGTATAAACAGTAAGTATTCCAGGCAAATGATCCTCAAGCTATGAAACAAGAAGATCTGAAAATCTTGCAATTGGGAAAATTCTACCCGATCAGAGGCGGTGTAGAAAAAGTAATGTACGACCTGATGCTCGGTCTATCCGCGCGGAAGGTTGATTGTGATATGTTGTGTGCACTGGACAAAGGGGATAGCCAGATTATCCCCCTCAACGAACATGCCAGACTGATTGGAAGTCCTTCATGGGCTAAAATCGCCGCAACAATGATCTCACCGGCTATGATTCTGACCTTAAGAAAAATAAGCCGGAACTATTCGGTAATCCATGTACACCATCCAGACCCCATGGCCTGTCTGGCGTTATATTGCTCGGGTTACAAGGGGAAAGTTATCCTTCACTGGCACAGCGACATCCAGAAACAGAAAATGCTGCTCAGATTTTACAAGCCGTTACAGAACTGGTTGCTGAAAAGAGCAGACAAGATTGTAGGAACAACACCGGTATATCTCCAGGAATCACCGTATCTGAAAGAGGTACAGGAGAAAACGGTCTGCCTGCCTATTGGTGTAGAAGCCATGAAACCTTCACCTGAAGCCGTAGAAAGCATTCTTCAGCGTTATCAGGGAAAAAACATTGTTTTCTCACTGGGAAGACTCGTCACCTACAAAGGATACCGGTACCTGATAGAAGCAGCCCGCTATCTGGACGACAGGTATGTGATACTGATCGGAGGAACCGGTGAACTGAAAGATGAACTGGAAAACGAAATAGCAACTCTGGGAGTACAGGACAAAGTGAAACTTTTGGGACGGATCAGCGACGAAGACCTTCCGGCTTATTATGGTGCCTGCAAAGTTTTTTGCCTGAGCAGTATCCAGAAGACCGAAGCGTTCGGCATCGTACAAATTGAAGCCATGTCATGCAGCAAACCTTTGATAGCCACCCGCATTCCTCAGTCTGGGGTTTCCTGGGTCAATGCACATGGAGAGTCCGGCCTGAACGTAGCTCCTGAAAATGCCCGTGAACTGGCAGAAGCGATTCAGACTCTGACTCACGATGAAAACACTTATCGGAAATATACAGAGAATGCCGGAAAACGTTTTCAAAATCTATTTACTCAGAAAAAGATGATTGATCAATGTCTCAAAATCTATGAAAGCCTATGAATAATACCAAACTAAAACTTATGTCTATGTCAGAAGCCGAAATGATCAAAGACAACAAAAAATGCCGGGATATGATGTCGCCAGCCATCAACCGCATCAAACGGGGACTGGATATTTTGGGAAGTATTACAGGAATGATTGTTTTTTCACCGCTTTTCCTTCTCATTTATCTGGTCATAAAAATAGAAAACGGAGGTAAGGTTATTTTCAGTCAGGAACGGATCGGATATCAGGGTAAACCCTTCATCCTCTATAAATTTCGTTCGATGAAAGAATCGGCTGAAGCTGACGGAAAACCAGCTCTCTGCTGCCAGGGAGACAAACGCCTGACACGGGTCGGACGTTTCCTGCGTGAACACCATCTGGACGAATTGCCCCAACTCTGGAATGTCCTCAAAGGGGATATGAGTTTTGTCGGTCCCCGTCCGGAACGGAAATATTTTGTAGAACAGATCAAGGCGATCAATCCTGATTACGAATTGCTTTATCAATTGCGTCCGGGACTGTTTTCGCCTGCAACCCTCTACAACGGATATACCGACAACATGGAAAAGATGTTACGACGGCTAAGAATGGATCTTGACTACCTGGCCCATCATACCTTATGGCTGGATACGAAGATCATTTTTCTGACCGTTCTGTCCATCCTCTCCGGAAAAAAGTTTTGAACCTGTCCCGAAAAGGAACCTACTAACAAAAACCAGACAAAGATGAAACCTAAATCCAACCTGCGACTTCGCAAAATCGGACGGCAATACATGATCGTAAACACCCGTCAGGAAAATGTTGACTTGTCCGATGTTTTCACACTGAACGAAACAGCTGCCGGGTTATGGCAGCAGATGATTCAAGGAGCAACTGTTCCGGAAGAACTGGCTGACTGGCTGTGCGAAATATATGAAGTCGACCGTGAAACAGCACTTCAAGATGTAAAAAAACAATTGGCTCAATGGAAAGCGTACGGACTGATCGATTAGAAGACACCGAGGTCCTGTTCATACTGGTGCGTGCCGGACTTTGGGAGAAAGTTCCTGAAAATCTTTCCCTGTTTCCCAGATCATCAGAAAGCTGGGAAAGGATTTTCAACCTGGCTCAGCGTCAGACAGTCACCGGCCTCGTCTATCAGGGATTGTGCCAGCTTCCGGACGAACTGCTTCCACCCGAACAGCAACTGCTTCATTGGGTGGCAACCATTGACCGGATCGAAAGAGCCAATCTCAGGATGAACCGGGTACTGACCGAACTTTACGAGCTGTTTCACACCAACGGCCTGCATCCCGTTCTGCAGAAAGGACAAGGAATCGCCCGGTTTTACGAAAAACCGCTGCTGCGGGAATGCGGTGATATTGACTTTTATTTTTCCGACAAGGAAGAAAGCCGTCAGGCTGCTTCACTGGTCAGCCAGATGGGATGCCGTGTTTCTCCCAAAGCCGATGACAGTCTCTGCTATTATTGGAAAGGAGTCAACGTAGAACATCATACGCGTCTGACCGACCTGCACAGTCCGTTCATTCGAAAATACTTGTATAAACAGGAACAGGATCCCGCCAATCTGACAAGCTTCAGACTACCGGGAAACCCAACCGAAATAACCATTCCCTCTCCTTTACTGAATCTGGTTCTGCTCAATACGCACATCATGAAGCATGCTTTCGGATGGGGAATCGGTCTGCGTCAGCTATGCGACCTGGCACGTGCCTATCACTGCCTGCAAACGGAAACTGACGGCAAGGCCCTGTATGACCTCTGCCGTAAAGCAGGAATCATCCGGTGGAACAGTCTGCTTCATGCCTTTCTGGTGAAACAACTGGGTCTGCCTGCTTCCAGTCTCCCCTATCCGGAAAAGACTGTTTCTCCGGAACCGCTGCTGGAAATTATTCTGCGGGGAGGAAACTTCGGTTTATACCACGCACAACGCAGGAATACAGCCGAAAACAAATGGAGCAGCAAGTTTCATACTTTCCGGTCTTTCCTTGGCAATATCCGTTTCTCCTGCCGCTACGCACCGCAGGAAGCATTTTGGACTTTTACGAACCTTTTAACCGGACAATTCAAATCATGACAGAATCTCAATATTGTGTAGCCGGATTCTTTTTCAGTCTTTCGCTCCCGGACGGACAGGATGCTGACAGGCTGCTGCCCTCGTTCCGTCCCTTTCTGTGCGAAAAGAAACCGCAGGAAGAATCCATTTTCCAACTGACAGTCTTATCCGAAGCCGGACCGGAAATAGAAACTGCGTCCACCCTCCTGGACCGGACCCTTAATGATATTGGCTATACCAGTCTGTATGCCTTTTCCGGAGGATATCAGGTTAGCATCAGCCCCTGGCCGGAAGGTCCCCAGCATATCCTTCAGACTGACAGAGAATTTACTCAGGCTACGGCGACAATACTTTGGACGGATCCCTATGCAGGACATATACTCAGCTCCATGCTGCGCATTATCTTTTCACAGGCCATTCTCAACCGGGAAGCCGTTTCCATCCATGCTTCTGCTGTATATACAGACGAGATGGGCTACCTCTTCCTGGGAAAAAGCGGTACCGGGAAAAGTACACATGCAGCCCTGTGGACTTCCGTCTTCCCTCATTGCGAACTGCTGAACGACGATAACCCCACCCTCCGCCTTCAAGACGGTCGGGTGCTGGTTTACGGCACTCCGTGGAGCGGGAAAACTCCGTGTTATAAAAACCGGCATTTTCCCGTAGGTGGAATCGTGCGTCTGAAACAGGCACCGGTCAACCGTTTCCACAGCCATCAGGATGCGGAGGCCTTTATCGACCTGATTCCCGGGTGCTCGGCCATCCGGCAGGATTCACACCTTTACGGGCAGCTGTGTGACACCCTGATACAGATCGCAACCCGCGTTCCGGTAGGCATGCTGGAATGTCGGCCTGACCGTGAGGCTGCTCAATTATGCCACCATGAAATCAACCGAATTAATCAATCTTATTAAACATAACTCATGAACAAAACATTCGTTTTTTTAAGCCTGATGATTGCCTTGCTGTTCTCGTCGTGTGCGTCACGCAAGGATTTCGTCTACCTGTCTGACATGCAGATGGGTGAAAAATATCCTTTCGATCCGAACCATGAAGTAGTCGTGCAAAGCGGTGACCGCCTGGGCATCACGGTAAGCTGTAAAAATCCGGAACTTGCCATCCCGTTCAATATTCAGGGAGGAAATTTCCAGATAGACCGCAACGGCAATGTCTCGGCATCCGATGCCTCAGGGAGCAAGGAAAAAGGTTATTTTGTCGATGTGGAAGGCAACATTGACTTCCCGATTCTCGGAAAACTTCATGTAGACGGAATGTCTGTCAGTCAGGTAAAATCGCTGATTGAGAATCAGATCAAGGCAAGCAACTACATCAAGGATCCCCTTGTCACCATTGATGTCCTGAACTTCAAATACACCGTACTGGGAGCCGTAGGACGCAACGGTACCTTTACCTGTGACGGTGACCGCATCACGCTGCTGGAAGCGATTGCCAATGCCGGAGACCTGACTGCCAAAGCCCGGATCAACCGCGTGACCGTGATCCGTGAAAAAGGCAACGAACGCCAGATGTTCGTTCATGACCTGCGCAGCAAGGATATCTTCGACTCTCCCTGCTTCTACCTGCAGCAAAATGACATCGTCTATGTAGAACCGAAGTATCGCAAGAAAGACAACGAAGACCGCGGCTTCCAGGTCGTAACCGTCCTGCTCTCTCTTGTAACAACCGTCTGCTCGCTGATGTGGGCTCTTAAATAACAATAACCAGACTTTCAAACGACATGCAGACAAATCCATCCTCTGTAAACAAGAATGAGCAGAGCCTCAACGTACTGGACCTGCTCATGTACCTGACTTCCAAATGGAAGTGGTTTCTTTTTTCCGTACTGATATGCGGCGGCATCGCCTGGTATCAATACGCCAGTTCACCCAAAGTTTATTTCGGAAAAACAACCGTGATCATCAAAGATCCTTCGAACAAGACTTCTACCGCCGGACTGGACCGTTACGACAATTTCATCAACAAAGTGAACGTGGCTAACGAAATCCTGCAGTTCCGTTCCAAGAAACTGATGCGGGAAGTGGTACAGCGTGTTCATGCCGATATCAGCTACCAGAAGAAAAGCGGTCTTCACTACGACGAACTGTATACACAGTCTCCGGTAAATGTCAGCTTCCCCGATGCGCTTCCGGAACAATACCTTGGCTTTACCGTAACCATACAGGACAGTACCACTGTACTGTTGTCTGATTTTATCCGGGAAGAGGAAAAGTCCGAATACCAGGTCCGGCTGAACGACACCCTGTCACTTCGCAGCGGAAACCTGGTGATTACCCCAACCAACTTCTTCAGCAAGGCCTGGACCAATGTTCCCATCAAGGTACGGAAACAGCCTCTTGACGGTGTAGCTGCCCGCTATCAGGGAAATCTGGGCATCCGTCAGGAAGAAGACGAATCGTCTATCCTCACGCTCTCGCTGAAAGACAACTCCCCCAAACGGGCCGAAGACATCCTCAATACCCTGATCAACGTCTACAACGAAGAAGCCATTAAGGATAAGAATCAGGTAGCCATCAACACCGCCAACTTCATCAATGACCGTCTGATCATTATCAGTCAGGAACTGGGCGATGTTGAATCAGATCTGGAATCCTTCAAGCGCGACAATCAGGTGGTAGACATTGCTTCCTCGGCCAGCATGTACATGAGTGAATCGCAGAAATACAATGCTGACGCTCTGGAACTGGAAACCCAGTTGCGCCTGGCCAGGTATATCAAGGAATATCTCACCGACCCCAAGAAAGAAACTGACCTGATCCCGGCCAATACAGGCATCAGCGACATGAACATTGAGACCCAGATCACGGCCTACAATGCCACCAAGCTGAAACGCGACCGGCTGATCAGCGACAGCAGCGACAAGAACCCCGTAGTGGAAGAACTGAACAACACACTGCACGCCATGAAGCAAAGCATCATCCGTGCCGTCGACAATATGATTGTCAGCATCAACGTGAAGCGCAACGATGCACAAAGCCGCGAACAGCGTGCCCAGAGCCGGGTGGCTGCCATTCCGACCAAGGAACGCCAGATGCTTTCCATCGAGCGCCAGCAAAAGATCAAGGAAGCTCTTTACCTTTTCCTGCTTAACCGCCGCGAAGAAAATGCCCTGTCACAGGCCATGGCCGACAACAATGCCCGGGTCATTGACAGTGCAGAAAGTACCAGTTTCCCGATTTCTCCGAACCGGAACCGCATTCTTCTGCTCGGTGTCCTTATCGGTATCGCCCTGCCGGGAGCCGCCTTCCTCCTCATTCTGTTCATGGATACCCGCGTTCACAGCCGCAAGGATCTGGAGAAAGCAGTCACCTTACCTTATCTGGGTGAAATACCGCTCGACAAGTCCATCCAGAAACATCACGACAAGAATGCACCCACTGTCCGGGAACAGGGTGACGACATCGTGTCGGAAGCTTTCCGCATCCTGCGTACCAATATGGCCTTCCTCTCCCGGAAAGACAACCCTGTGCAGGTTATCACCTTCACCTCATTCAATGTAGGTGCCGGAAAGACCTTCATCGCCCGCAATCTTTCCATGAGTCTGGCTTACACCAAAAAGCGCGTGATCATGATCGACCTGGACATCCGCAAGGGAACCCTGAGCCGCCACTATGGACATCACCATGTGGGTATTACCAACTATTTGTCCGATTCCACCATCCGCGTAGATGACATCATCCAGCGCCGGGAAGGTTTCGATCTGATCGCCTCAGGAACCGTTGCTCCCAATCCGGCCGAACTGCTAATGGATGAACGTCTGGACGAGCTGATCCGGGAACTTCGCACCCGCTACGATTACATCATCGCCGATAATGTTCCGGTAGGTATCATTGCCGATGCCACCATTGCCAACCGTATTGCCGACCTGACCATCTTTGTGGTGCGTGCAGGCAAGCTGGACCGCCGTCAGCTGCCCGACATTGAGCAACTCTATCAGGAAAAGAAACTGAAGAACATGGCTCTGGTACTGAACGGTGCAGATCCGGAACGTCACGGATATGGATATGGCTACGGATATGGTTATGGTTACGGCTATGGCTATAAATACGGATATAAAAATCATTCAAAATAACAACTAAAAACGGAGGTAAAACTAGAAAGAGAAAAGACAGAAAAGACAAAACAGTTTCATGTAAACTAAGAAAAAAGAAGTGAGAGTATTAACTAAAAACTAAAAAAGAAAACAATAGTATGAAAACTCAAAAAAAGTATGAAGCTCCACAAACCCAACATGCGGAAGTGGAGTTGGAACAAGGATTTATGTCAGGTTCGGTTGTAGATGAAGATAAACAGGAAAAGCCGACAATCTCCATTCAGGATCAGGAAGTAGGCGCAGAAAGTGATTATTTTACAAATGATTCCGGTTGGGATTATTAATAATTAGGAGGACTTATGTATGAAAAAAACAATATTATTTTTAAGTGCCTTTATATCAGTCTTGACTGCATGTAAAGATGACGTTAATAAAAATGAATATGGCCCGGCTACCACAGGAGATGAAATTCAATTTTCCGCTAATCATGCAGATTATGAGTTTAGCGATGGAAAAACGAGAACTATTTATGGGGAACGTAATGGCAACTCATATCCTGTATATTGGGTAAACAATGATGAGATTAGTATTTATTGTCCGCAGGCAGCAAGTTCGCCTAATACGCCAAATCACGAATTTGATTATAAGGTGGTTGTGGACAATGATAAGTCTTCAACCGGTACATTGGCAAAAGTCAATATGGGAGAAAACGGTTTGCAGTGGGGTACGGAAGATGTACATCATTTCTATGCTTTGTATCCGGCAACGGCTTCTACAGGGGGAATAAGTGCTACCCAGGTGAAATGTTCTATACCTCTTCGTCAGGATCCCGTTAGTATAGAGTTTGATGGAACTACTTATACAGCTTATCCGAACATGAACTATGCCTATATGTATGCGCATAGCAAGGCCAGTCGTTTGACTGAAGGAACGAAACCTATAACACTAGACTTCAAGCCACTTGTTACCGTACTTGAAATTACAGTAAACGGACCTAAGGCTGGAACTGTGGCCAATGACGAATATCAGGTATCTCAGGTCTCTGTACGTTCCACTCAGAATATTACAGGAGAATTCCTTTTGACAATTGATGAAAATATGGGTTCAGATGATGGTAAATGTACACCTGTTGATAATGGTACAGTTAGCAATCTTGTGACAATACCGACTTATAAGGATGGTAAACCTGTAGTTTTAAAGACCGGACAAAAATTAGTGGTTAAGGCTTTCCTGTTACCTTATGTTCATCCGGAAAGTACGCAGACTGCGGTTACAGTCAATATGGTAGGACAGGGTAGTAATACAAAAATACTTAACACCGCAGATATTCAGTCTCAAAAAATCAATATAACCTCATTGCCGGCATTAAAAGGTACAGACTTCTATTACTGGATGAGTTCTATGGATAAAAAAACTTATTTTTCTCAGTTGTCTATTCCTGGAACACATAACTCTTATAGTTATGATGCCGATGTGGTCGGTACAAATACTGTGATGGGTCCTTACCAAAAGCTGGATATAGAACAGCAGTTTGCTGCAGGTGCACGTGCATTCTCTTTTATGGTTGGATTTCAAAATGCTGATATGGCAAATGATGCAGTTCGATATGAAAAAGGAACATATTTGGTACAAAGATCTTGGACAAACTGGAATGATAATTATAAAATGTATACTTATGATGCAAATAGTTCACGTATAGAATTAACTGAAGCTTTGAATACTTATGTGACAATGTTGGATAATAAAATTACAGAATATAATGATAAATATGGCAAATTAGGAAGAAAATGTCAGGAGTTTATTGTTCTGAATATCAATTTTAAGCAGTTGAGAACCAGTGGGGATAACAATGAAGGCAAGTATGAGGAAGTAAAGCGTTGGATTAAAGAAATTGATAGAATTTTGGATAATTATAGTCCTTCAAGCGTAAATGGTATTACATTGGAAACGAACTTGAATGCCAATACTACCATAGAGGATTTGATGGGAAAAATTGTAGTGTTTGTTAATTATCAGTGTCCTGAATTGCCATTAAATGAAGGTCAAGTTGATAAAGTTGCAGGTGCATTTGGAGCTGAAGGAGAAGAATATGCAGGTTATACTTACACTCCTTCAACAGATGCTACAAACTATGTATTCATGCGTCAGGCTTATAATACAAGTGGTGACGATATTTCTTCTACATTATATGGTCTGAATGACCGTGATATAGACTATCCATATTATATGACACCGGAAAATGCTACAGGAATCACTGTATGGAAACAGCATCTGGAGCGTCTGAACAACCCTAATCTTTCAGTTCCGAATTGGAGCGATAACGGACGAGTTGAAAAGAAAATATCTATTGTAAAAGACTTTATTAAGCAGGCAATTAATAATAATAAACCTGAAGCCGGTGATGCTGGTTTAAGAAACTGGTATATAAATAGTTTGGGTGGTTTCTGTGTTGTAAATGATAACTCTAGTTATAATCCAGCTTTAGGACAGAGTGGTAATACGGTTACTGCAGCGAATGTAATCAATGGTCCGATTTATGACTATTTGATTGATCCAACAAACAATTCTGCTCCTATAGGTATTGTGTTGATGAACTTCTTTGGCTGCGATTTAATTCAGAATGAAGGTGAATCAATGGATGTTTATGGTAAATGGTTACCACAGACAATCATTGAAAATAACTTCCGCTTAGAATTGAAACGAAAAAGTGGTAGTGAAAATGAATTGAACTATGATGCTTTGTTTGATGAAGGCGGCAATGTAATAGAATAAATTCAGAGAGGACGCTGCTCCGGTTTTTTGTTACTGGGACAGCATCCTTTTACTCTCTTATATAACTAAAAATCAATGAAACAAAAGAAGAACGGATTGATAGGCTGTTTGCTCGTTTTTACCGGTTTGATGGCAGCCTGTACAGAGCTGGAGGAACCTTCTTCTTCCATGCAGGAGAAAATTAGTATAACCGGAACACTCGATGGCTTTTCGGCATTGCATTCTACCCGCACACAAGTGGGAGGTATGGCCGAAAACGGGGCTTTGTTTATGGAATGGTCGGTTGGTGACCGAGTGGGTGTGTTTGGTGACAACACAGTGAATGCTGCGTTTACAGGCAATCACTCTTCGCCTGCTGCTCAGACCACATTTTCGGGCAGTGTGACTGTTGGTGATACACCCAAGTATGCTTACTATCCGTTCAGCGATAATGTATCGAATCTGCAGGCTGTTCCTGTTTCAATACCCACAGAGCAGATTTATGCCGATGAAAACTCTATTGCAGCTTATGATGTGAAAGCCACTGATGCTATTGCCAATTTGGGTAGCGGAAACTATCAGTTGAAGATGCGTCAGATGGTTTCGCTGGTGCGTTTCGAGTTCAGTCTCACAAATGTAGATGGCTTGTCTGTGGACGAGAAGCTTCAACGTGTGACATTGGAGACGGGAGCTCCTGTGACTGGAAGCTATACATACGACCTTACCGAGCTTGATAAAGGTCTTGCAGGTGTGGCCGATGCACAGAGCACTTTTCTGAATCTGACTTTCTCAAAACAGCCTTCACTCTCGGAAACAGTAATTGCTTATGCTGTTGCTGCTCCGGGTGCACAGAAGGGTACTACATGGCATTGCACTTTTCTGACCGACAAGCATGAGGTGTCTTTCACAACAGATGCACTTTGCGACTTCGAGGCAGGCAAGTATTACGTAATGCCGTTGAATGCCACTGTGCTGGAAAACAATCAGGCTGTGATAGATGATGCACCTGTTCAGGAAGAGACTGCAAACTGTTATATGATAAATACTACAGGTGAGCATTCTTTCTTGGCTACTGTTATAGGTAACGGTCAGAAAGGTATCATTCCTAGAGTCGGATTTCATACAGAGTCAGCATACATTAGTCCAAAATCTGCCAAACTGTTATGGCAGGATGTGGAGGGTTTCATTGATGCATCTTCTATCAGACTTGGTGGTGATGGACGTTGTTATTACACAGCGAACAAGAATGTCGGTAATGCGGTGATTGCAGTATATAGTGGCGATAACCAGACTGGTGATATCCTCTGGAGCTGGCATATCTGGGGCGTAGGCGATGAAATGCCTGCCGATGAGATATATACTAACAAAATTGGTGACCAGTTTACTGTAATGGATCGTACTTTGGGAGCTCATTCCCCAACATCTCTTTATGTTACTCTGTATCAATGGGGACGAAAAGATCCGTTTCCAAATACTTCTACATATTATGTGAACGGAATAGCAGAAGAAGTTGAAACATCTTTCCCCGTATATGTTTCGCAGACCGGTACAATAGCAGAAAGTGTGAAGCACCCGGCCGAATTACAGAAATATATAGATAACTTCCATGGTAATTGGATGGCTGAAACAAACAATTACCTTTGGGGAGATACGAACGGAACTACTCCAAAATATCCTGACTATCTTGAAGATCCTATGGCATGTTCCGGATGGACGGATGTGAAAACCATCTATGATCCTTCTCCTGTGGGATACCGTGTGGCAAACAAATATACATGGACAGGATTTGTGAAAAGAAATGATGGCAATACATCTGGAATTTCAGGAACAACAAGCAGACTTGATTACATCAATTATGTCAAGTATGACAATGGTTACTATTTCAAAAAGAATGACTCGGATACCGAAGGGACATTCTACCCTCAGACCGGCAGCCGATACGGATCAACGGGAACAATGTGGTCTGCTGGACAAGGATCTGTACTGATGAGAGGAGGTTCATCCAGATATTGGTCAGCTTCTCCTTATAATATTGGGGGAACAACCGATGCCTATTCGGCTTATATGTCGATCGGTTCTTATACGGAAGTGAACGGTTCAACCCCATGGGGAGCAGAAAACAAAATCAATATCTGTGATTTTAGTTCAAGCCGTCGCGATGCCTGTGCTATTCGTTGTGTAAAAGAGTAATAAACAAAAAACACATTAATCAAAACATAATGTTATGATGAAAAAATCAATCTTTGCAGCCCTTACCCTGGCAGCTGCAAGTCCTGCTCTGGCTCAGTCGGAGCAGACAACACAAAACGGTGATATCACGGAAAAAGTGGAATACACCGAAGACAAATATAAAGTGGAAACCAACCACTTCTGGGACAACTGGTTCATCACGGTGGGCGCAGGACCGCAGATGATGTTCGGAGACCATGACAAACAGGTCGGATTTGGCAAACGTATTTCGCCCTCTCTGGACATTGCTGTCGGCAAATGGTTTACTCCGGGCGTCGGAATGCGACTGATGTACAACGGTCTTTCTCTCCGGGGAGCTACCCGCTGGGGAGCAGCTCACTCCACCGGAGAACAGGTGCCTGACTGGGGAGAGGGTATGTATTACTCCAAGTTCAAGTACTACAACGTACGGGCTGATGTGATGTTCAACCTGTCCAACCTGTTCTGCGGATACAAGGAGAAACGTATCTGGAACAGCAGTTTCTATGCTGGTGTAGGTTACATGCGTACCTGGGAAGCACCGACAGCCGGAAACATCACGCTGAGTGCAGGTTGGTTGAACTCCTTCCGTCTGTGTGATGCACTGGATGCCAACATTGACTTGCGGGCTTCCATGGTGGATGACGCCATTGACGGGGAAATCGGACAGTCCAAGTTTGACGGTCTGCTGGGAGCAACGGTCGGTCTGACTTACAAGTTCAAACGCCGCGGATGGGATCGCAGCAAGACGGTTACCCGTTATGACAATGCTGCCATCAATGACATGCGGGCTCAGTTGAACAAACTGACTGAAGAAAACGAGCGTCTGCAGAAGGCCATTGCTGAAGGTAACCAGAAAGCAGCTGAAGTGGCTGTCAGGAAGGTTGCTTCCGGAAGCCTGATTGTCTTCGCCATGGGACAGAGTGAACTGTCAAACGAAGCACGTGTAAACCTGGGTATGCTGGCTGAAGTAATCAAGTCATCCGACTCGAATACGGTATATACCATCACCGGTTATTCGGATGCCGGTACCGGCAGCAAGAAGAGAAACGAACAGCTGAGCAAGGAACGTGCACAGGCTGTATTCGACTGCCTGACCAAAGAGTTCGGTGTTTCGGCTTCACAGCTTCGCATGGACTACAAGGGTGGAGTGGATAACATGTTCTACGATGATCCTCGTCTGAGCCGTGCCGTTATCACCCGTGGAGAATAATTCAGATTTTTAATTAAATTAGGTTCATGGATTCCTGCCGCGGACAGTCTTTACGGACTGTCCGGCGGTATGGAATCCATGTTTGTTTTCAGACAGTACATGACAGACCAACCAAATTTGGAGTTGAAAATCACACTTCCTAATGAAAGCATGCTTTCCGAAGTGACCAGCCTGCTCCAGACAGGACATCGGGTGAAACTGCGGGCCAGGGGAAACAGCATGCTTCCTTTTATCACAGGCGACAGGGACAGCATCATCCTGCAAAAGAAGAAAACGGTTCACAGAGGTGATATCGTGCTGGCACGGATTCCGGAAAGGGGATATATTCTTCACCGGATCATTGCCATCCGGGATAATGAAATGACCCTGATGGGCGACGGCAACCTCCAGGCTACCGAACTGTGTAACCGGGACCAGATCTGCGGGACCGTCATAGAAATTATCCGCAACGGCCGTTACATCCGCTGTACATCCGTAACAGAACAGTGTAAAGCCTGGTTATGGATGTGGCTGCGACCGCTGCGGCGATACTTGCTGGCCATCTGCCGGATAGAAAGGAGGTTGCATGTATAGAGACAGGGATAAGGAAATGCGGCTCAGGGAATGCCTGGGCTGGTTGTGGAAAACTTCCAAAGGATTCCGTCTGCCTGCTGTACTCAACGGACTGACCGGCATCCTGCAGGTGAGTGTGTCACTTTGCTTCGTCTGGGTATGCAAGTATCTGATTGACATTGTCACCCGCCATACGGAAGCCAGTCTGTATACAGGCATCGCCTGTCTGATCGGATGTATCATTGCCCAGTTGCTGCTGTCAGTGATCAGCGCACGTCAGGGAAGCCGGATAGAGATCCGCTTCCGGAACCGGCTGCGCCACCAGCTCTTCGGACGTATTCTGGAAAGCCGCTGGATGGGAAGGGAAAAACTGCATTCGGGAGATATGCTCAACCGTCTGGTAGAGGATGTACCGGTCATTACGGCTGCTTTGTGCCGGAACATTCCGGCGCTCTTTGCCACAGGGGTACAACTGGCAGGGGCTTTGTATTTTCTCTACCGGCTGGATCCCCAGTTGACGGGACTGCTGTTGTTCATCACGCCGGTCGCCTTGCTCTTCAGCAAAACGTATGTACGCAGGATGAGACGGCTCTCACGGGAAATCCGTACCACGGACAGTCAGGTACAAAGTCACCTGCAGGAACAGATACAGCATCGCATCCTGATCCGCACACTGGAGTATACGGAACAGGCCGAACAGGCTCTGGCAGGCTTACAGGCTGATCTGCAAAGAAAGGTGATGCGGCGTACGGACTTCTCCATTTTCTCACGGATCATGGTACAGACAGGCTTTGCCGCCGGATATGCAACCGCCTTCTTATGGGGGATATTCGGTCTGTACGACGGTTCGGTCACCTTCGGTATGATGACCGCCTTTCTGCAGCTGGTTGCCCAGGTACAGCGTCCCATGGTGGAACTCAGCCGTCAGATTCCGGCTTTTATCCAGGTATTTACTGCCACCGAACGGCTGGAAGAGCTTTCATCCTTATCGCCGGAAGAACAGGGGGAAGCGGTCCGGTTACAAGGCAGACTGGGTATTTGCCTGAAGGACGTGGACTATTCCTATCCGGGCAGCAGCCGCAAAGTCTTGAAGGGATTCTCACACGACTTCCTGCCGGGAAGTCTTACGGCTGTGGTCGGTGAGACAGGAGCCGGAAAAAGTACGATGCTGCGACTGATGCTGGCTTTGCTGAAACCGGACCGCGGGTCTGTGACACTCTATAACGGGAAAGAAAGGGAAGAGGTGTCTCCCCTCACCCGCTGCAATTTGTCGTATGTGCCCCAGGGAAACACACTGATCAGCGGAACGATCCGGGATAACCTGCTGCTGGGAAAACCGGAGGCAACGGAAGCTGAACTGCAGGCTGCTCTGCATACGGCTGTTGCCGATTTTGTCATGACCTTACCGGAAGGACTGGATACGCTTTGCGGTGAACAGGGGGCAGGACTCAGTGAAGGCCAGGCACAACGGATTGCAATTGCCCGCGGCCTGCTCCGCCCCGGAAGCATCCTCCTGCTGGATGAACCGACTTCTTCCCTGGATGAAGAAACGGAACGGAAGCTGCTGGAACGACTTTCCCGGCAGGTACAGGACAAGACGCTGATCCTGATCACCCACCGGGAAACCATTGCGCAGCTCTGCACTTCGGCAGTAAGGCTGCATAAAGAAGATGCCTGATTAGATCTTACAGGGAGTTAAACTCATCCAGTGCCTGGAAAAAGGCTGCAATATTCTCCTGCGAAACCTGGGGAGGTACGTCACATCCTGTGGACAATACAAAGTTCCGGCAGGAAGCTGTAGCCTCCAGCAAGGCCAGGGTTTCTTTTCTGACAACCTCCGGAGAGGCCTGTTTCATAATTCCGACGGGATCTATGTTTCCCATGACCAACAGACTGGAAGGGCATTCCTGCAGGGCGCTCACCATATCTATGGCATTCCCGAAATGCAGTGCGGCCGCCCCGCTCTCCACCATGGCCTGGGTACACTGTCCTGTGTTGCCGCAGTTATGAAGGATTACCGCAAAGTCATCGTCCTGCAAGGTTTGTACGATCTGCCGGATAAACACGGTGGAATAGGCCATGCAGTCTTCATTGGAAAGCAGCCCGGCTGCCGGTTCTGCGATGAAGACTCCCGAAGCTCCCAGACGTTTCAGTTCTGCACAATACTTGAGAATAAATGCCGTACATTTATCCAGCAGCTGAAGAATCACTTCCGGATCTGTATAAATGGCAACCATGATTTCTGACATGTCATACAAACGTCCGGCCAGTGAGAAAGGGCCGATGCATCCGGCCAGTACGGGACGGTCGGTGATATGTTCCACTGCCAGCCGGACAGCTTTCAGGTATTCGGGTACCCGTCCTGCCTGCAAATCGGGAACCTGCAAGGCTGCCACGGAGTCTGCATCACTGACCAGTCTGCCCACCACACTGGGTACTTCATCTTCCGGAAAGTTTATCTGACATCCGAAGGCCTCAGCTTCCACCGTCAGGTCCATGATGGTGGAAGTGGCAAAAGAGGGATAATGATCGGCCAGGTATTTGATGGCTTCGTAATGTACACGGCCGTCTGTCACGGCTTCAATTACCCGGTGTCCCGTCAGTTCTATTCCGGGATGGGTCATTACAGGAACAGACACACGCTTGCTGTTCTGAAATATTTCATTGATCCATTGATTCATAACAAGTCCTCCTATTACTCTTTTTCACCTCTCAGGCACTCAGCTTGTTCAATGTTTCCACCAGATCCTGCGGACCGTCTGAATAATAGTCGACTCCGATCTGTCTGGCAAAATCCGCTGTCACGGGTGCTCCTCCGATAAATGTCTTGACTTCCGGATGTTTTTCCTTGAGCAGCTGATTAATCTTTTCCATGTGAATCATGGTGGTGGTCAGCAAGGCAGACATGCAGACAAAGGCTTCCGGATGCTGTTCCAGGGTTTCTTCAAATTTCTCAGCCTTTACATCCACTCCCAGATCAATCACCTCGTATCCGTTTCCTTCCACCATCATGGCTACCAGGTTCTTGCCGATATCATGCAAGTCTCCTTCCACGGTGCCGATGATGACCGTTCCCTTACGCTGCACGCTTCCGTCCTTAAAGAACTTCTTGAGATGATTCATCGCCGTACCCATTGCCTTGGCACTCATCAGTACCTGGGGAACAAACACCTGATTGGCCTTGAATTTCACTCCGATACGTTCCATTCCGACAATCAGACCTTTCTGAAGAATATCTGACGGAGAAATTCCTTCATTCAGTGCCTGCAAGGTCAGCTCATCAGCTCCAGGCTGTCCTTTCATGGCAGGGGGATAAGGGGTTTTCTCGTTAATCTTACCCAACTCCACACATTTTGCAATTCGTTCTAACAACTCTTCCATATTTATAGACTTTAATTATTACCAAAATACATAATAAATCACACCCAGAATAGCCAGGATCACTCCGCTCAGGAGCTTGAAGGTCCAGGTGGTGGCAAACAGTCCCGGCTCCAGAATAATTGCTCTTTCATCTGTCTTCTTGCCGGACAACAGTCCAAACACCACGATCAGCAGTACGCAAAGGATAAAGACATAGGCCATCCGGTCAATAAAGGAGATCTCCGGGAAAAACAGCATAAGTACCAGCGAGAAGACAAAGGTTCCTGCAGCCGCAGCCAGGGCTCCTTTCATCTCTGCCCGTTTCCAGAAGAATCCCATGACAAAGATGGCCAGGGCTCCCGGACTGATGAAACCGGTAAACTCCTGTATAAACTGGAAGGCCTGTTCCAGACCGGCCAGTGCAGGGGCGATCAGTACGGCCAGTACCAGACTGAAGAATCCGAAACAGCGGCCGACATTCACCAGACGTTTCTCCGGCACATCCTTTCCCGCAAAATATTCCTTGTAGATATCCATCGTGAAAATTGTCGTGATGCTGTTTACCATCGAGGCCAGCGAACTGACCACGGCTGCCACCAGCGCTGCGAATGCAATTCCTTTCACTCCCGAAGGGATAAAGTTATGCATCAGCCAGGGATAGGCCTGATCGGGCTTCTCCAGGGGGGCATCCAGGGCAAAAGCTACGATTCCGGGGATCACGACGATCAGGGGAAGAATCAGCTTCAGCAGACTGGCAAAGACGAGTCCCATACGGGCTTCCGAAAGACTTTTGCCTGCCAGGGCACGCTGGATAATGTACTGATTGCATCCGAAATAATACAGGGCACTGACCCACAGTCCGCCCAGGATGACCCCGATTCCCGGCAAATATTTATAATCCGGATTGGAGGGATCAAGGATCATGTCAAACTTTTCCGGAACCTGCGCTATCAGTTTCTGCATTCCGGCTATAGCACCGGCATCTTCCGAATAGTGATTCAGGGCTATGTAGGTAGTCAGCAGACCGCCCCCGATCAGGAAGATCACCTGTACCATGTCGGTCAGTGCCACCGCTTTCAGTCCTCCATAGATGGCATAGGCTCCGGCAAAGACAGCCAGACAGACAATACTGAATCCGACCGGTATGTCGACCACTTTATGAATGGCCAGGGCTCCCAGATAAAGGATGGAGGTCAGATTGACAAAAATAAAAACCAGCAGCCAGAAGAATGCCATGAGAGTCTTGACTGGTTTTCCATAACGGATTTCCAGAAACTGAGGCATCGTATAAATTTTCGTCTTCAGGAAGATAGGCAGAAAAAATACGGCAACCACAATCAGGGAAGCGGCAGCTACAAACTCATAGGAAGCGATTCCCAGTCCGATGGCAAAGCCGGATCCGGACATGCCGATAAACTGCTCTGCCGATATATTGGACGCTATGACGGAAGCTCCGATCGCCCACCAGGGCAATGTATTCCCTGCCAGGAAATATTCCTTCGAGTCTTTTACGCCTCCTTTACGGGTACGGGAACACCAAAGGCCTATTACCACGATCAGGAGTACATAAACGATGAAGATGACACTGTCTAAAACGGAGAATGTGTTCATAATCTGCTCTTATCTTACACGCAAAATAATGCTGCCACTGATCACGTCTCCCACCTTAAGCGGTTTCCGGTAAGGCGCATAATGGCTGCCTAAAAACATTTCGTCGCCTGCCGTCACAAAGTCTGCCACCAGGAAGCAGGTCTTCTCTCCTTCTTTCCAGGAACGCCAGTGCTGCCGGCCGTCAGAAACAACCGTTACCCGGGACTGTCCTTCCACATCCTGCAATCCTGCATACCAGATGTTTCTACGGGTAGAACGGAAATCGTTGCTTCCCAGCTGGTTGAAGTCCTTGCTCCATGCCCAGGCCGGTTTGATACGGGGATTCTGTACGGCAGGTACTTCCGGATAAAAGCTCTTTGCCGTACCGGACGGACGGCTGATATGATCTGCCGGATAGACGCTCCAGAGTCCCTTTCTGCGCCAGAAGGTTTCTTCAAATCCGGCAGGGGTCTCAAAGACCATTCCCCATTGTCTCGGATTGACAGCCGTACGAACCGTAAACTGATAATCAACCCGGATCTCTCCGTTCGCATTGCATATCATTTCATACTGTCCGTCGAAACCGTCATACGATCCGCTGACTTTCAGACGGACGTCCTGTCCCTCTTCCGAAACTTCCACACCGGTTACTTTCCATCCTTTGCACAAATCATTGAATACCGGAGTCTCGGCATTATGGTTCGGATAGCATCCTCCGCCTGTCAGAGGAAGCGCCATCAGCCACGGACCTCCGGATAGTATCTGTCTGTTGTCTTTCTCCACGGAAAGGATCATTCCGGTAGAACGGTCTACCAGACAGGTGAAGTTCTTTCCGTATATGCGAATGCGGGATTTATCCTGTTTCACCTTCGTACGTTGTCTGGCAGGTGCTTCCACCTGATTCTGCTTCTGCTCACCCACCGGAATCAGATACTCATCGGCCACAAATCCTCTGGGGTCGACAAATTCCAGGCTCAGCTGATTGGAAGCAGAAGGATCACTGACCTCTACCACCAGTTGTCCACGGCCCTGAGGGGCTACATCAAGTACAGACATTCCGCTTTCCTTTCCGTAAGTCCAACGGATCTTCAGCTCGTTCAGGTTCGTATAAGTATAGCGGTTTTCCACATCAATCACCAGTTTCCGGGCGGGTTCCAGGGCTTCGGTATGTAACTTGACCGGACTATAGATCTTTTTCATGTCCCAGTACTCAGGCTTCGGACGGCGCCATCCGTCCACAGGTCCCCAGGCACCGTATCCCACAGCATTTCCGTCCGGCAACTGGAAAATGTCATCAATACCCGACCAGATTGAACCGCCGAGAACACCATCTGTTGCATACATGTTCTCCCACATCGGAGCCAGTGCCAGGGCCCAGTCACTGCGGATACCGGGATCAGTCACCAGTTCACTGCGGTTATAGACGTTCAGATGACAGTATTCTCCGTACGTCATCGGACGGTCACTTTTGGCCGCTTCCTGATACCCTCCCGGTCCGGGATAATGAATGTTGGCTATCGGAGCCGTACTGCCCTGATTGTTGAAACCTCCATAGGCCTGATCATGGAAAGCAAACGGACGGGTCGTATCTGCTTTCTTCATGTATTCGGCAACCTGTGCAAATCCTTTGTTCCAGTAGGACTCGTTGGCCATCGACCAGAAAATGACTGAAGGATGGTTCCGGTAGAAATGTACAGTTTCCATATCAGCCTGCAGAACATAGTCATAATATTTTTCATCCTTATAATTCAGCTTCTGCCAGTTCTCATTGGCATGATGACCGATCCAGCATACAGGTGCTTCCAGTTCGACAAACAGCCCCAGTTCATCGCAATATTCAATGAACTCTTCTGCCGGAGGATAATGAGAGGTTCGGATGAAGTTACAGTTGGCAGCCCGATACAGTTCTGCATCGGCCTTCCATTCCTCATCGGTCAGAGAACGTCCGTAAAGAGGATGAGCCTCATGACGGCAGACTCCTCTCAACTTGACAGGACGGCCGTTGACCAGCAGACGGTTTCCCCGTACTTCCACTTCACGGAAGCCGAATTTTTTCTCAATCTGTGCTATGGAATTTTCTCCTTCATACAAATCCAGATGAAGCCGGTACAGGTTGGGATGCTCATTGTCCCACAGCAAAGGTGACTTCACGTCCATCTCCAGCCATCCCTTCCAGGTTTCTCCCGGAGCGATTTCCGGCAAGTTCAGGGAACCGGATGCCTCATGCTTGTCCAAAACGGCCTTCAAAGATACTTTCCGGGACGGACGGTCGGAATCATTTCTGACCGCTACATAAAGTTTCAGACGTGCATCCCGATAGTTCTCGTCCAGGTCTGTCTGAATACGCAGATCCGAGAGATGAATGTCAGGAACAGCGAACAGGGTAACCTTACGGGTGATACCTCCCAGCTGATGAGCGGCATATTGGGTAAGGCTTCCCAGCATATCGGCCAGCGATTCACTCCGCACCTGAAGAGACAGGACATTCGTTCCATCCTGCAAGGCATCCGTAATGTTTACTTCATACGGTGTCATTCCTCCCAGATGGGAACCTACCTGACGGTGGTTGACAAACACCTTATATTCACTATGAACTCCGTCAAAACGAAGGATGACCTGCTTGTCTTTCCAGTCCTGCGGAACTTCAAAGTTTTTCTGATAACGGGCAAATGCGGCTGAATCCACCTTAAAGCCCTGCATGCACCATTCTCCCGGTACCATAATGCGATGCCAGTCTTCTCCTTCCGCCTGTTCTGAGAACAGCCACTCCCCATTGAGGGAAAGCTGATTCCGGTAGACATCCTTCACGGAAGCCGGTATCGGGACATAGGTCGGCAACACCTGTTCCGCATCCACCTGAGTGTCTACGACATAAGCCTGAACCGACTTCAATGCCTCGCGTGACTCTTCAGACACGGCAGCCAGCTGTCCCGGATCGGAAGATAAAATCCGGATCCCGGAAATAATGGCATTAGGTCCCTTGACGGGATTCACCACCATCACGAACTGACCGTAGGCAAACGAGTGACGGGGCAAATCGATTGTTTTCTTTACTACCTCTCCCGCCGGAAGATGAATAGACTCACAGACTGGATTTCCATCGGCGACAATTTCTATGATCCGTTCACTGTCGGCCAGAAAAGTCACTTCCATCCGATAGTCGGCATGAATATCCATCTTATCGAATGCATAGATCACCTTCCCGCCGAAATTGCAGGAACGCTGGGCCGTGCTGCCCGACAGTTCAGCCGGCATTTCATAATTTTCCCCCAAAACCAGATGAGGCTGTTTTCCTTTCTCGCCACAGTCGTCATAAGCTACTTCCACCCATTTCTTGTCTTGCGACCAGGAAGTCAGGGTCAGACTTAACAGACCTCCCAACAACAGTATCTTTTTCAATCTCATACACAGAATGCTTTTTCAGTATAACCAATCCTTTTTACGGCAGTTTCCCGCTCTTGTCTGAATCTGTCTTTGCATTAACCGATGGTTCCTACAGTTTTCAGCAAATGGAAGAAATTCTCCATCGGAGTATCCAGCTGCACATGGTGAGTCGGAGCACAAATCCATCCTCCTCCCTTTCCTACAGAGTTTTTCAGCCATGCATATTCCTTTTCTATCTGTTCAGGAGTTCCCATGGGCAAGGTTGACTGAACCGCCACTCCCCCGAAGAAGCAAAGCTGATCTCCATATTTTTCCTGCAGGATCTCCGGATTCATACATTCCGTCTGGATAGGATTCAATACATCCAGACCGATTTCGATCAGATCGGGAATAATGTCGTAATTACAGCCGTCCGTATGATAAGCCACCTTGATATCCGGCTTAATTTCTTTCACCGTGCGGATGATATCGGCCATTCTGCCCTTGAAGAACTCGCGCCACAGTTCCGGATCAATCATCAGTGAATCCTGTGCTCCCATGTCATCACCCAGCCAGATCATGTCAACGCCTATCTGTGCCATCTTCTTAGCCACTTCCTTATGGAAGCCTCCGGTCTCATCCAGCAGGTGATTGGTCAGATCCGGATTGATATAAAAATCGGTCATCAGCGTATCAAGTCCTCTCAAAGCCCATGCAGACTCAAAGATGGTACAGTGAATACGCCCGATAATATAATATTCATCGCCATATTCCTTCACCAGACGCTCCACATTCTTATAAAGCTCCGGCCGGTGTGGATCGGGTGCCTTATAAGCCATTGCCAGTTCATCATTATCACGCAGAGGATTCCGGGCAATGTTCGTATAATGTCCGATGCCAAACGGAGTTTCATAAGGATCAATCTTCCATTTGACACCCCATTCGTCCGTGTAAGGCTCCTGCTTCAAGTAATAGTTGGCAGACCATCCGACACTGGCCTGAAGCAAATCCTGTCCTGTCAGCTTCTCCAGCTCATATCCGTACCAGTCTCTGTGGTGTGGTTCCGAAAACTGTCTGGGAAGATGAAAGACTTCGCGTAAACGATCTGCAAATTCCGGAGTAAATGTGGCCTGAAAAGGAGGCCTGTCCGTTTCTTCATGATTTAAAGCTCTGATAACCCGTTCTCTATGTTTCATAATCGTATTAGTTTTTTACTGCTGACAAATTTACACGTTGCTTTTTAAATCGTTTTATAGTATATTTGCATGGTTGTGTGATTTATTTGCCTGAACAAAAAGATGAAAACAAACTCCTTACATCAGATGGAAGCTACCTTCGAAAAAGTAGAGAAGAGAAAAGGAACTTCATTTTCTGTGGTTTCGTATACGAATCCCTACTTTGCCGCACCTTTACATATCCATCCGGAATATGAACTGATTCTGATAGAGGAAGGCAAAGGACTCAGCTTCGTAGGCGATTCCATCCAGGAGCTTTCTCCGGGCGACTTCATGCTGATCGGAAAGAATCTCCCCCATCTGTGGCTCAGCGCAGACGAATACTACCAGAACTCCGGACTGGTTTCACGGTCTGTCTATACCCAGTTTGATGACCGGATCTTTCCCGCCAGCTTACACGACATTCCCGAACTGGAGAATATTTATTCCCTCCTGAAGAAATCTCAGAAAGGGGTCTTCTTTACCGGCGGCAGCATTGAGGCTTTAAAAGAACTGTTCCGCTCCCTGGTTACCAAAGAAGGATTTGAAAAGATCGAAGGACTTTATACTTTACTCTACAGGCTAAGTTCCGAATGCAATCATGCAACCCTGACAACAGAGAACTATATCAACAGTGATTCGACAGAAGATCCGATTATCAACAAGGTGCATCTGTTTATCAACAAGAACTACCAGAACAATATCGCCCTGGAAGACATTGCCTGTAATGTCGGTATGAATCCAAGTGCACTTTGCAGATACTATAAAAAACATACCGGGAAAAGAATGTTTGAATACCTCACGGAACTGAGAATCTCATACGCAACCAAACTGCTGATCAACAAAAACATCAATATCAGCCAGGTGGCATACGACTGCGGCTACAACAGTCTCTCCCATTTCAATCATCAGTTCAAGCAGGTAACCGGCTATACCCCCAGTGAATACGCTCAAAAACTGTAATGCCCGTTGCAGCTGAATCGTGCGGTCGTTGAAGCCCAAACGTGCGGTCGTTGCGGTCCAATCGTGCAGTCGTTTGAGGGCAATCGTGCGGTCGTTGCTTTTGCATTGACCAGTCAATTGCGAGGACATCGTGCAGTCGATTGACTATGCCTTGTTCCATAAAAAAGAGGGATTACAGTCACGGCTTCACAGCCGGTTCTCTGTAATCCCTCTCAAGACAAACTTTATTATTTATCCAGAAAAGCCTGTTAATTCAGAATCACACCTGCATCGCTGGTCGGATTCTGTGTCAGCGTACATCCGCTCGGATATGCATTGATCGCACTTTGCGGAATGTAATAAGTTACACGATAATCCGTAGCCGGAACATCTTCCATTGCATTGTGCGGACCCGGATAATGACGGGTCAACGGTTCACCGTTACGGAATACGTCATAGCTTCGCTCTGCCTGATAAGCCAATTCAAGCTGACGTTCCTTGTCGATAAGTTCAGGAGCATTATTAGCATCCAGAGAAGCATATCCGGCACCCGGAATAGAGCGTTCACGAATGGTATTCAGGTCAGTCAGGGCAGCACCGTAATTACCCAGTTTGGCATATGCTTCAGCACGGTTCAGGTAAATCTCACCCAATCGGGAAATAATCGGTGAATGCAGGTGAGATTCTTCACCTTCGTAAGAACACTTCGTAATGTAGAACATCGGATATACACGGTTCAATGACATCTGATAATCAATGACACCAGTATAGGTCTGTCCGTCGGAATACTGGATGGAATAGATCTGTTGGGAAGCATCCACCGGAGTCATCGCATAAGTCTTGTCCACACCGTCAATGGTTTCTGTACAAGTATAATTGCCTCCGTTCTGGTTCAGCTTAGCCTGCACGTAGTTGAAGTTGATCACATTGCCACTGGTATCATATACATTCTTGATGAAACGGAACACATTCGTATAATTTCCGTTATCATCCTGTACATACTGCGGAGCAATGAAGTTGGCACGTGCATCTACAATCTTTTTGCTGTCCGGACGCCAGTCGTTACGTCCTGTCTCATTCAGCAGGTCGAGATACTTGGCACTGGCATACATTTCGCCCCAACCCATACCTCCGACAACACCATACATACCGCCGATACCGTAATAATGGTCATATCCGGAGAACTCGGAAGCCACACGCTTCACTACGAAAATGGATTCCTTATTATTTTCAGGAACAATCGTATTATAAGTCATGAATTCATCGTGTCCCAGCAGTTCATACTGACCGGATTCAATCACCTTAGTGGCATAATCAACGGCCAGCTGAGCATATTCCGCATTCGGATTGCTGTAAGTTCCACTCATATACAGGTAAACTCTGGAAAGCATGGCCTGTGCAGCTTCCTTGGATGCGTATGCCGGTCCCTTGTTCTCTGTAATCATGGCTTCTGCCTTCTTCAGGTCACTGATGGCCTGTTCATAAACTTCCTTCACAGTCGAACGGTCGGGCAACTGAAGATTGTCCATATCATCCGGAGTACCATTGACGATAGGCACACCCAGATTCTTGTCAGGAGCCTGATAATACGGACGGCCGAACGCACGGCACAGGTAGAAGTACATCATACCACGGATGTAATAACATTCGCCCAGCTTACTGTCAATTTCCGGATCCTGTCCTTCTTCAATCATCTTGATGATATTTGAAGCCTGGGCAATGGCCTTATAGCCATAATCCCAGAAGTTCTGAAGACGGTAGTTGTTCGGAGTACGGGAGAAGGTTATGAATTCATAAAATGCATCGGTAGATGCACCACGGATCATCATATTATCACCAGCATATTCGCCGAGACGGTGCATCGGATCTGACCAGTCTTTCAACTGGGCATAAGCACCATCCACCAGACCGTCCAGGGAAGCCAAAGGATCATTCGTAATCTGTTCTGCAGACATGCTGCCTTTGGGCAGGCGTTCAATGTCACATGATGTCAATGTTCCGCACAGACAGGCGGTCACCAACAAAGAGGTTGATATAATCTTTTTCATACGAATCAGCTAATTAAAAGGTTAAGTTAATACCAAACATGTACTTGCGGGTAGAGGGATAAACACTCGGACCGGTAGAACCGATTACAGAACCTCCACTGGCCGGAATTTCAGGATCCACACCAGAATATCCGGTTACGCAGAACAGGTTTTCACCGGTAAAGAAGATACGCATATTCTGAATGTAGTATTTCGGCAACTTCAGGTTGTAACCGATAGTCAGTGAACGCAGCTTCAGATAGTCACCATCTTCCAGATAACGGGTAGAAGCTTTATTGGAGTTGGATGAGTTATTGTAGGAAGCAACAGGATGCGTAGCAATGTCACCCGGCTTTTCCCAACGGGTCCATCCGTCCATCAGTTTCATCTGGTTACGGTCTGTATAGGCACCATCAGAATCGTATTCCTGACGAGAATAGTTATAGATCTTGCCACCGATGGAGTAACCGAATACAGCTGTCAGATCAATGTTTTTCCATGCAAGAGTTGTATTGAATCCACCAAACAGTTTCGGAGTGGAAGCATCACAGATCACCTGATCTGCTTCTGCATAATTTTCAGTGATTTCACGTCCGGTGATATTTCCATTTTCATCTTTGGTATGCTTGTACCATTGCGGAGCTCCCGTTTCAGGATTGACACCTGCCCATTCTACCATGTAGAAGCTGTCGCTGTCATAGTCTTTTTTCAGAATCTTGTCGGCTTCACCGGCGATACCGATACCACCGCTACGAATGATTTCCGTATTGTTTCCATACAGTTCCTTGATACGGTTTCTGTTATGCCCCAGGTTCATTTCTACACTCCAGTTCCAGTCTCTGGTACGGATGATATCGCCACCGACAGTCAGTTCAATACCCTGGTTTTCCATTTCACCCACATTCTTCCAGCGGGAAGTTACACCGGTAAGACCGGATACAGGTACAGCAAACAGAATATTGGAAGTATACTTGTAGTAATAATCGAATGAGAAGCGGAAACGTTCATGGAACATAGATGCATCTAAACCGACACCCGTCGTATAAGTCTTTTCCCAGGTAAGTTCCTTGTTACCGATCTGACTGATCAAAGCAGCGGAAGTTCCGTTATACTTTGCAGAGATAGAATAAAGGTCATACTGCGGATAAAGTGAACTTGGACGGTTACCTACCGTACCATAGGAAGCACGTAATTTCAGGTTGTTCACCCAATCAGCCTTGAACCATTTTTCACGGTTGATATTCCATCCGGCACTGACAGAGAAGAAGTTACCATATTTGTTTTCATCACCGAAATTGGAAGCACCATCCCGACGGAAAGAAACTTCACCCAGATAACGGTTGTCATAAGAATAAATTGCCTTGAAGAGATAAGACTGCATAGCCCATTCGCTCAGGCTTCCGCCTACATCTTCAGGAATCGCTGTAACATCAAGTACCTCAAATCCGGGTACAAAACCGGTACCGGTAGCTGAAATAGCCTTGCCCTGATAGTCATTGAATTCATACGCCAGCAAGGCATTCAATGAATGTTTATCCCACATTTTGTTGAAACGCAGAATCTGGTTGGTATAACGGCGTACGGTATTGCTCTGATATTCCTCCAGACGTCCGTTTACACCAGAAGCTCCCTCGCATCGGGGATCAGAATAAGAATTATAGTAATAACCGGTCCAGCGGAAATTATTGACAGAGTTAAAAGTCAGCCAGTCCGTAATCCGGATATCAAAATCAAAGTTTCCACTGAACTCATAGGTCTTGTAGTCTGTATGGTTACCATAGCTCAGGTCGTTCAAGTAGTTGGTTGACTGGCTGTTCACCCATCCGCTGTAACGGTCGGGAACCAGATTGCCGTTTTCATCATACGGACTGTCCCACGGGAACATAGAGTACATGGCTGTTACAGAATACTGGGCATCATGCGTATTACGCATTGCACCGGCAACAGACGGTTTGATGGTCAACCAGGAGAAAGGTTTGTAATTGGTACGATAACGGAAGTTGTAACGCTGCAGATCATATCCTTTCACTGCACCTTCTTCGTCATAGTAACCCATAGAGAAATAAGAATTGATTTTTTCACCGCCTCCGGAAAGAGAGACATTATATTCCTGAGTCACGCCGCTTTGAGTCGCCAGATCCCACCAGTCAAAATTGGCATTGCGCAAGTCTTCATTCCAGCGTGGAAAATTGATCTGGTCAGCATTGCTGAATGACTTATAGTAATCATACAATTCAGCACCGTCCATCATTTCCAGATTTCCATTATTCAATCTGCTGACACCGGCCTTGGCTGATACATTGATAGTCATCTTACCGCTCTTGCCGCTCTTGGTTGTTACCAGGATAACACCGTTGGCTCCCTGAGAACCATAAATAGCTGTAGATGCAGCATCTTTCAGGATGGTCATGGTTTCGATATCGGCAGGATTCAACTGTCCGGCTCCATCACCGACAATTACACCGTCGATTACCCACAACGGAGATGAACTACCGTTGATAGATGCCTTACCACGAACCATCACGGCACCGCTTGAACCCGGCTGACCGGAACCCGGAGCAACGAAAACTCCGGAAACTTTACCGTTCAACATGTTTTCCACATTGGCCGTAGTAACATCCTTCAGTTTATTTTCCTTGACTGTCTGTAAAGAACCAGTCAGACTTTCACGGCGCTGAGTACCGTAACCGACAACTACAACTTCATCCAGCGTTTCGGTGTCTTCCTTCAGGTTTACCTTCATGTTGGGTTCAGCCTTCACTTCAATGGTCTTATAGCCGACAAATGAAATCTGCAGGACAGCACCTGCCGGTGCATTCAGTTCATACACACCATCCAGGTCTGTAATCACCCCATTAGTCGTTCCCTTCACAATGACATTGGCACCAATCACAGGTTCACCAGTCGATGCGTCCAGAACCAAACCTTTTACCTTCATCGTCTGCTGGGTAATCTCATTGGGAGAGGCGGCTTCAACAGAAGTCGGAAGTGCAGCCATTGGCAAGGATGTACAACAGAATGCACCCGTCAAAATTGCCAGTCTGCCTCGGTAATTTACATTTCTTAGTTTCATAATATTAAAATTATATTAATAACAATGATTAATAGTTATCTAAATAAAGGTTACCACAAAGCTATAGAAAAAATTCAAATAAACAATAGAAAATATTAAATTTTATAATAACAACTTTCTTCTTTAGCCTGATCTGCTGAAAAAGGAAATCCCCCGCCCCAGCCTTCACAACGGAAAGCCGGAACAGAGGATTCATTCAAAGTCTGATCAATCAGACTTGCCAAACATATATTACCTCAGAAAATCTACCTGAGAAAAGGTTTCATAAACGCATTTTGATCAGTCCGAAAACCGGAGTTACCTCCAGTTCCTTGCAATAATCACCCCAGGCTATTTCAGGGTAGTCCCAGCGATTATTGACATAAAGGATCAGCTGGTCATCCGACATCTTGTTCATTCTGCATCCCAGACTGCCTTCACGCGACAGAACGGTCAGCAAATGATTATCCGCAGTTTTCAGCTGATACTCATAAATGTTCTCTTTCATTCCCTTTGCCTTATTCGTCAACGGACGCTGACAGATGGCTCCCTTGTCTGAGAAATAGTAATAATTATAGGTGTCCATATTCCAGGGCTGCTGCGGATCTTCCCCATATTCCACTTTTTTCTTATTATATAAAGGAGTCTGTCCTGCATTTCCGGCAAAATTATCTTCCGGGTAATAAGACCAGTATCCGTCACGTTTCCATTCCAGTTCTGCAAAATTATCCGTCAGATAGAACTTCAATCCGGCCTCTCTCAGCCAGCCGTTCGGTTCTCCCTGAGTCTGATAGTTGAATGTCACTGTTCCGTCAGCCTCCACTGTCATCTGAAGTTCCAGATCAACACCCAAATAGTTTCCGGAAAGGAAGACATGGCATTCCGAGCCTTTCAGCGCGTAACGAAAATCCTTCTTCTTCCAGTCCTTGTCGGCAACAATGTAGTTTCGGGCTTTGTCACGGACCTCTGCTCCGGTCAGGTGGTTCACATTCAAATCCAGGTTCAGGAACGGACCTTTCCGGATGACAATTTCTCCATGTGAAGTTACATTTTCCATCAGTCCGGTAGACTTGTTAAAAGGAATTTCAAAACCTTTTCCTTTTAACTTCAGATATCCGTCCGTATCCTCAACCATCAGCTTCAAATTGCCGGAAGCATTCAGATATTCCGGCCGGACCGGATTTCCTATGGCTATTTCTTCCGCATCAATCAGTCGCCCTTCTGCATCAAAGAATTCGAGCAGGAAGCTGTTTCCATTTTCCCAGGCCTGAGCCGGCACGTTCAACACACCTTTGTCATGCGGATTCAGATCAAGAAGAGTTACGTCAAAAGTCTGTCCCTTGTAAGTGGCCTTAGCCGTAAGCTCATTGAGATTCGTATGGTCAAAACGGTTAAAGACCGGCAGCAGTATCGGAGTATTTCTGGTAACATCTCCCACCTGAGTCTTCAGCACACGGACAGGAGAATATGCCTTCTTGGTTCCCCAGAACTCGGGCTTTTCTCTCCGCCATACATCTACGATTCCCCATTCACCGTAACCGACACAGTTGCCGTTAAAGTCTTTCGGCTTCTTGGTATAGGCAAACTCAATCCAGTAAGAGGTTCCTTTCTTCGGAACAGGCAGCATAAATGTTTCATCGGAATAACACCAGATAGCTCCTCCCAGGCCACCCGGCGCCTTAAACAGATTACTCCACATTTTATCCAGAGAGATTGCCCAGAATCCCCGGATATTGGGATCATCCTGCAAGGTCGTATACGTGTAGCAAGGAACATGCGCCCACTCATCAAACAGAGCCGGTTTTCCTTCTCCCTGGAAACCACGGGTAGAAACATTAAACTGGGACAATGTACCGTCGCAGCCGGGATAGTGCATGCTTAACAGGTCGAATGCTGTTTTTCCTTTTTCCACCAGTCCCGGGTAACTGAATATCACCGGACGGGTCTTGTCTTCATTCTTCAGCCAGTCATACGACAGCTGGAAGTTCTTTCCATAAACGGATTCGTTACCGATCGACCAGAAAAGCACGGAAGCATGAGAACGGGAAGTAGCGACCATCTCTTCCAGCTGACCCAGATACTGGGCAGTAGCTTCCGGATCATCCTGACTCTTTCCGGGAGCATAATTCTTCTGACGGTAAGTATCCACAAAACAAACCGCCGTTTCACATTCTACATAAATACCTTCCCGGTCACAATATTTCAGGAAACTTTCTGTGGGAGGATAATGAGAAGTCCGGACAAAATTCATATTGGCACGCTTGAACAGCGCTGCATCCAGACTGTCCAGTTCCGGAGTAGAAGTACGCCCCAACGTAGGATGAATGTCATGACGGCAGGCTCCACGCAGCTTCACCTGCTTGCCATTGACCAGCATGCGGTCACCTTTCACTTCAATCTTCCGGAAACCGATTTCACGTTCAAACGAATATCCGCCGTCAGCCGACTGGACATTCACCTGCAAGACATAAAGGTTCGGATGTTCGGCATCCCACAACTCCGGACGGCTGATTCTGAAACGATGTTCATTGTCTCCCTGCTGACAGGCCAGAACACCGGACTCCAGACAAACCCGGCCGCTTTTCTTCTCCTTTAAGGTAAATGAAACCTTGGCAGAGGCAGACATGGAATAAACAATGCGCAGATCAGCATCCTGATAAGCATCATCCAGCAAGGTCTCAACAAAGAAATCCCGCATGTTGCTTTCCGGAAGCGCATAGAGGGAAACACCTCTCAAGATTCCTCCGATAGGATGATGGGCGTATCCTGAAGCATAAGATATGTCATTCAGCCGGTCGGTTACTTCCAGACGGATTTCGTTTTTCTTTCCGATGCGGATCAAAGAGGTGATATCCGTTTCCCAGCGGGTAAATCCTCCGGCATGTTCGGCAGCCTGCTTGCCGTTGACCCACAGACGTGCATACGAATAAACTCCGTCAAAGCGTAAAATAACCTGCTTGCCCCGATAGTCAGCCGGAACAAGAATCGTCTTCTTATACAAAACCGGTTTATCATGTTCAATGCCATATCCCTGCATGGCCAGTTCCCCCGGAACCGTCACACGTTCCCATTTCTCTCCCGGAGCATACTGAAACTGCCACTCTCCGTTCAGGGAAATCACCTCGTCACGGACTCCCTCAACGACATCCGGCAGGGTACGCTGCACATTCTCCGCTTCCAGCATGCCTGCAAACCCCAGCAACAGCATGCTCAAAATTAAATGTTTCTTCATTTTCATATCCTGTTATCTTTAAAATTATTCATAAGGAAAAAACAAATGCTCACAATAGAAGTCCTGAAATTCCGCTGCTGTTTCAAGCGGACAATAGACCAGGCGCTGCAAAATATCTTTCCAGCCGGCAGTGTCCTGTCCGGTCAAAGAAAGTTTGCATCCCCAAAGGGCTGCATTGGGCAAGACCTGAAACCGGTCAGACGGAACCTGGGACAAAAGCCCCAGACGTTTGATTTTATCTACATTCAGGTGGTTGCCCAGTCCTCCCGTCACATACACACGGGTCAGATCTTCCATCCGGATTCCACTGTATTTCAGCAAGAAGGAAATGCCTGTTGCGATGGCAGCCTTGGCCAGTTGGAACTCACGAATATCGGCCAAAGTCAGGAACACTCCGTCCGCCAGCTGAAAATCTCCTGTATTTTCATCGGTTGTCATCCCTGTAAAATCAATGAAACCCTGCTGCAACAAACAATCAACGGCCTCAACCAGTCCGCTTCCACACAAGCCTTTGGGGGGTTCTCCTCCGATGGTAGTCACCACAAACTTTCCATCTTCAAACTCCACTCCGCTTATGGCCCCGTCGGAAGCCCGCATCCCACACGAAATATTAATACCTTCAAAAGCCGGCCCTGCAGCAGTAGAAGTACACCACAGTTTTTGCCGGTTGCCTGCAACCATCTCTCCATTGGTTCCCAGATCGATCAGCAGGACATATTCATCAGAGTCAGCCATACCGCAGGCTTTGATTCCCGCCAGAATATCGCTTCCGATAAAATGACTGATGTTGGGAAGAAACTCGACGGAACAACGATCCGGCAGATCCCATCCTAATTCAGAAGGCAAGTACCTGTATCCGTCATTCAGCGGTGACTGAAAAGGTGCTGCGGACAAGGGACGGACGTCATAGCCTGCGAATAAATGGTGCATAACCGTATTGCCAACCAGCCGGACCCGGGATGGAATACAACCGGGACATTCACGGAGCATCTGAGCAATCTGTTTTCCGATCTCTTCACGCAACAAATCACGCAGAAGAGCGGCCTGATGCTTATCCGACACCGCAAAGGCAATACGGGATATGATATCTGCTCCGTAGGTTGTCTGAGGATTGATTCCGCTGCAGGTTGCAAGTACCTTTCCCGTATGCAACGCCACCAGCTGGGAAACGACCGTTGTGGATCCGACATCCACAGCAACGGCATATTCCTCTTTCCCGCCGTTTCCTGTAATCTCAGACTCATCCGTCTGTATGTCCATCGCCCCCTCAGGTATTTCGATGGTCAGGTCTTCCGTCAGCACCGTCAGACAGGCCAGACACCATTCCGAGGACAAATGTTTCCGTTCGAGGAATGCCCTGTGAACTTCCGTTTTCTCTACCTGTCCGGAAAGAATCCGTACCTTACAGTTACCGCACAGTCCTTTTCCCCCACAGGGAAATTCCAGATGACAGTTTTTCAGCACTTCATAAAGAGATGTCCCTCTGTCGGCAGAAAGAGTTACTCCCAAAGGTTCAATATGTAATAGACACTGCTTCATTTTTACCACTTTAAAGAACGATAAGCGCAATTAGGCAACCTGCAGTCTCCACAACCGCTTTCTTTATAAATCACCTGATCACCTATGCCGACAACTCCACTCATGGATTTTACAGGACGCATCAGCATGGAAGAGGACAAGGTAATTCTCCACTGGTCAGCACCGGACAAAGGCAACAGTTTTTTCTGCTCTTTCAAGTCCCAGCCACAATATCCGGGCCCCCAGTGAGAGGTGATCTTCAGATGGTCTTTCGCCACTTCGTCCTGAAGTTCCTGTTTCAGCAGGCGCATCAGCTGCTCCAGGGCCCAGTTTGAAAGCTTATCCAGCCAGTAAGCCGTGATAAAATCAAACTCCTTATTATATTGTTCGATCAATCGGGAAATATCTTCACCTAACGTAATTGATACGACCGCCAGTGATGACGATCCCCTCAAAGCATGAGCTATTTTACGTCCTGTATGAAAAGGTATACCTTCCAGTACAAATCCGTCTGCATCCAGATGAATGGTTTCATAGATTCTGTAGCCTCCTGCCGGATGGATAGTGCGATTGAATGCTTCAACGACTCCTTCCAACTGATCGGCCAATGAATCACTCAACTCCAGCAAGGCGCCTGCTTCATCTGTCGTAATATGTAAGTTATACACCATAGCACACAAGGTTAATAATACAATAGCAAAGATAGAGGTTTAAAAATAAACTGCTTGTCACAAAATTTGCACATTCTAACAATATATTTGCAAAGAGAACAAAGCAAGCAAACGAAACAGAATTCTCAAAAGCTACTTCGCCTCAAATAGTTACAAATAAAACAATTTCATTTTGAATGATTAGTAAGAAATAAAAGAACAAATATTTGGTTCACATGTCCTTTTAAACTACCTTTGCAGCCGAATTTTAAAGAGATTTACATGTCAACAAAGAAATTTTTGCTGATCGGTGCAGCGACACTGATCGTTTCAAATCCAACTTTTGCAGGAGACTATTTGACCAATACGAATCAGAATGCAGCTTTTCTCCGTATGGTGGCACGAGGAGCTTCCATCGATGTAGACGGAGTATACAGCAATCCCGCCGGACTGGCTTTTCTGCCTAAAGACGGATTCCACCTGTCACTGACAGGACAGAGTGCCTATCAGACCCGTGAAATTCATGCAAGTACTCCGCTTTGGACTCAAGATGGAAATATCACCGAGAAATATTATAAAGGAACAGCTTCAGCTCCGCTTATCCCCAGTTTCCACGGTGCTTACAAACGTGACAATTGGGTAATCTCTGCCGGATTTGCCATCACGGGCGGAGGAGGAAAAGCATCCTTCGACAACGGACTTCCCATGTTTGATGCCATGGCTGCAGGCCTGATTGCCCAGCAGTCACAAGGACTGGTCACTCCTTCCATGTATGACATCAATACGGCTATGGACGGAAAGCAATACATCTATGGTGTACAACTGGGATTGAGCTACAAAATCAATGACTGGCTGAGCGTGTTTGCCGGAGGACGCATGAACTATGTGAAAAGTGGCTACGAAGGTTACCTCATCGCAAAAATGAAAGAAAGTTATGGTGGAAAGACACTTGCTGATCTACAGCTGAAATGCGACCAGAGCGGATGGGGACTCACTCCGATCATCGGCATCGATGCAAAATTGGGACGATGGAACCTGGCTGCCAAATATGAATTTAAGACCAACCTGAACATAGAAAACAAGACCGACAAACTGCTGGTGCCGGATGGTGTACCGGAATCCGTACTTAAGCCCTATGCAGACGGTGAACAGACACCGAGCGACATTCCGGCTTACCTCAGTGTAGCTGCCGGTTATGAAATCCTGCCTAACCTGAGAGCTTCAGTAGAATATCATTTCTTCGATGACAAACGTGCAGGTATGCTCAACGACCGCCAGAAAACCCTGACACACGGAACCCATGAATACCTGGCCGGTATCGAATGGGATATCGTCAAAATGCTGACTGTCAGCGGAGGATTCCAGAAGACCAGTTACGGACTGAGCGATGATTTCCAGACAGACACCAGCTTCTATTGCAGTTCTTACTCACTGGGATTCGGTGCCAGAGCCAGACTCAGCGAAGCATGGAGCATTGATATAGCTTATTTTTGGACAAATTATGAAGATTACGAAAAAAGCTCAGACAACTATAACGGTACAGGAATGCCGGGAACGGATGTATACAGCCGCACCAACAAGGTATTCGGACTGAGCCTCAACTATCAATTCTAAATACAGAACAAACACGCGAGCCGTCTGTCTGCAATTCTGCAACAGACGGCTTTTTTTATCCCGCTGTTCCAATATTCAGATAAAATAACACATCTGGCGAAAATAATTTCATCAAAATCACACCTGTCACATTTTTTTCTTAACTTTGCGCTGCATCTAAGAAAATAAGATTCAAACAACTTTTTAAAATAAGGAATTATGATGACTATTGACAAATTCAACTTTGCCGGCAAAAAGGCAATCGTTCGCGTTGACTTCAACGTACCTTTGAACGAAGAAGGTAAAATTACTGATGACACCCGTATCCGTGGTGCCCTGCCTACCCTGAAAAAAATCTTGGCTGACGGTGGTGCACTGATCATCATGTCACACATGGGTAAACCCAAAGGCAAAGTAAACGCTAAATATTCTCTGAGCCAGATCGTTGACGCTGTTGCTGCAGCTCTGGGTACTCCGGTTCAGTTTGCTCCGGACTGCGCTAAAGCACAGGAAGCTGCTGCTGCATTGAAACCGGGTGAAGTTCTGTTGCTGGAAAACCTGCGTTTCTATCCGGAAGAAGAAGGTAAGCCTGTAGGTATCGAAAAAGAAGATCCTGCTTACGAAGATGCAAAGAAAGCTATGAAGGCTTCTCAGAAAGAATTTGCCAAGACTCTGGCTTCTTACGCTGACTGCTATGTAATGGATGCTTTCGGTACTGCTCACCGTAAACACGCTTCTACTGCTGTTATCGCTGACTACTTCGATGCAGACCACAAGATGCTGGGTTACCTGATGGAAAAAGAAGTACAGGCTGTTGACAACGTATTGAAAGATATCAAACGTCCGTTCACTGCTATCATGGGTGGTTCTAAAGTATCTACTAAGATCGGTATCATCGAAAACCTGATGGATAAAGTAGACAACCTGATCCTCTGCGGTGGTATGGCATTTACTTTCGCAAAAGCACAGGGTGGTAAGATCGGTAACTCACTGGTTGAAGACGACAAACTGCAGCTGGCTTTGGATATCATCGAAAAGGCAAAAGCAAAAGGTGTAAACCTGGTTCTGGGTTGCGACTGCATCGCTGCTGATAAATTTGCTAATGATGCCAACACTCAGGTTTGCGACGACAAGAACATTCCTGACGGATGGATGGGTCTGGATGCAGGTCCTAAGACTCGCGAAGAATTCAAGGCTGCTATCAAGGGTGCCAAGACTATCCTGTGGAACGGTCCTGCCGGTGTATTCGAAATGGACAACTTCGCTGGTGGTTCTAAAGCAATCGCAGAAGCAATCGCAGAAGCTACTAAAGAAGGTGCTTTCTCACTGATCGGTGGTGGTGACTCTGTAGCTTGTATCAACAAGTTCGGTATGGCTGACCAGGTATCTTACATCTCTACTGGTGGTGGTGCTTTGCTGGAAGCTATCGAAGGCAAGATCCTGCCGGGTATCGCAGCTATCCGCGGTGACAAATAAGATTTGATTCTTATCAATCATACATTACCCCAGCAAGAAAATCTTGCTGGGGTATATTTTTGTTTTCATACATGGCAAGTACCATATCCTCATATCTGGCATTCTATTCCTGTCTTCAATCATAAATTTTATGCATCAGGCAGCGTATTCTGCGGAGATGGTCTCAACTTCCATAACAATATCAAACAAGGAGTAAATGCTACATTACGTTTCGTCTACAGACCGTTGGACAATGCACATACCCTGCTTCACATCGGAACAGGTGGCCTGTACAAACGCCCGGATAAGAATACAGAAACCGGAGAGAGAAGCATTTCATTAAAAGGTACGGGAGACACATACCTGCCCGTACCTTTTGTATTCGACTCGAAAATCTGAATGATTCTGACCTGAAATGCGGCGCATTGACGGATCTTTCCGCCGGGATGAATTACTATCTTAACAAACATATTATCTTCCGGTTAAACTATTCGCATGTAAAGACAGACCAATATTCAGCCCTAGGAAAAGCACATTATAATGTATTACAATCCCGCATACAGATAAAGTTTTGAGTTGTTACTCATGTTCTTGCCAGACAGGATAACCAGTGCCTTCCGTCACCTTATTCTTCCGAAATCTGACTGTCTACAGGAAGCTCTCCCACCTCTTTCTCCTGCGGAAGTTTCAGGGTATAAAGGGCTGCATTCAGTTTACGGATCTGGTCACGCTTCAGTTTGCCCGGATTATAGACAAAACCTTCTACGACGACAATCCGGCCGTTCGTACGGTCCACACGGGCATGTGAAACGAAAGGACCTCCCATCGCATCGTTCTCCATCTCCCACAAACCACGTACTTCATATGCATAATCACCCTGCACCGCAATGTTACGTGCATCTACAAACATGGAATCAGCAGTCACCATATACATACCTTCTTTTGCTCCCGGAAGGTTGGCTTTCATCACAGAATCCCGTTTCTCTATGAAATATGCCTTTGTAAAGGTTTCCTTGCTGGCATACGGATAAGTATAGATAACAAAGTTCAGATCATTCAGGTTGCTGGAAGCCCACAGGAACTGCTGGCCGACCTTGTACGAAGCCAGTTCTACCGGCATCCAAATGTCACAGTCAAACAAGCTTTGCACCTTGGCTGACAAGACCTCATTATGCTTCTTCTTCAACAGCTTTACTTCCCGGTTCATTTCTGCACGGGTAAAGAAATCAATAATCACCTGCCCATGCCTGGATACATATTCGGCAAACTCTTCCTGACTCGGTGACTGGATAGTCATAATCATCTGTGGAGAAGCATACGCATCACGGGTATACTTGAATTTAGTCTGAGTATAAATGTCCTGAATATCCGCGATAATGATGTTGCGGAACAAGCGGGTACTACGGTTAAAAGACTCCGGACGAACTCTCGAAATCCGGAAAGAACGCTCCGGCTGGGGCAACCCCGGAACATCGGTATCAAGCACGTGGAAAAGCGCACTGTCCGGACTGTTCCAACATTGGTCATCAGCAACCACCAATACCTCATAAGGCCGGCCACTGGATACCGGAGTCACAATACTTTTACCCTCCTTATGGCAAGAAGCAAACACAAATATAACTGATATAAGACTTGAATAAAAGGCTAAAGGTTTCATAAATTTAAAGGTATCAATTCTAAAAATCGTTCGTAAGATTCAGTTTAAGCATATATCCTTTGCGCAATACCTGCTTGATATCATACACCACTCCTTCAGAAGCATCCGAAGGAATCTTCAACGAAACTGCAAAGTTTTCAGCCTTATTTTCCTCACGCAACTGCATGATTTTCGAAGAAAGTTCATCCAGCGAAAAATCCTTCAACTCGCCTGCCAACCTGTTGTCTACCCAGAACTGGATTCCATATCCCGGCAACGGAACACTCTTGTCGGCCACTCCTGCCGGAACATCCGCATATGCTTTCGGAGAAGCATAATAGAAACGGGAAGTCAGACATTTGTCCACCAGCTCCTGAGGATAAGTTTTCGAAAGTTCCTGCCTGGCCTCATCATACGCTTTCATCAGTTTCTGCTTGGCTGTAGTAATAGCTCCCATCTTCGCATTGCGGTCGGCTACAATACGGACAACAATGGGAAACATTTCCTTTTTCTGTTTTGAATACAGCTCAGCGAATGCATCTGTCAGTTGCTTCCTGACCTTGTCCGTCATGGTTTCCCAATCAACAAGCTCCTTCTTTGAAACAGGATTTTCCGGCCCGAAAAGGAAGTGGTTCCGCTGGTTGCAATACAATTCCAGAACATACGCCTTTTCCGACGAAATATGATCCAGCATCAGATTGTCTGTGTTCCGCCGCTGTTCCGCATCCCTTACCACCAGTCCGGATTTCGCTTTTCCCTGATTCTTTGTCTGAAGAGCTGCACTATAATCTGCTACCGTTTCTTTCACTTCCGGCTTCGCAAAGGCATACACTACCCCTGCAGCCAGAGGTACGGCCAACAAGACACGCAGCCGGACCCACTTGGTGTTTCTTTTTTTCGACATCATAGAAATACGTTTTTTAAGTGAACTGTGAGTAAAACCGCAAGCCATAGAGTAGAGCCTTGAACCCACTGCTTTCCTCACCAATAACAATTGATATATTTTTACATCGAAGCCTTGATCTAATACACCTTCATCGGCCTGATACTCATGAACACCACTAAGTTCATGCTTCAGTTTCCACACCAACGGATTCCACCAATGAAAGATTAAGATGAGCTGTATCAGCAGATTATCATAACAATGTCCGTAGCGGCAATGCATTTCCTCATGCAGACAGACCGGAGAGGATGCTTCATACTCCTGACGGCTCATGACGATATACGTCCCCCAGCTGAAAGAGCGGACAGGAATATCGTACAACACCCATCGTAGTCCATTACACTTTTTATACTCCTGCCGGTTTATCCAGCGGAACAGACGGAGATAGCCTGCAACCCATTGTAAGAAAACAAAAGTACATCCCGACAGATAAACCACCATCCATATCACAAGCCAGTCCCAATGACCGGTTTCCGGCCGAACAGTCTCTGCCATACCGGCAGCAGGAGCTGGTATTACTTCAACTGGCTGTTCCCATTCCTGCATAAGCCTGAAAGGAGACTGCACTAAAGGTTCATGCTCCAGTTCCAGAGAGACGAAAGGCAATAACAGACAGGTCAGCATTCCGCCCACCAGTACCCATCGGTTCAAAGAAAAACGAGTGGTCGAAGCGAAAAACAACTTATAGAACCCATAGAGCAATGTCAGGCAGAATGAGCTTTTCAGTAAATAGATCAAAAAGGCTACCATAAGTTCAAGATTTACGATCATTCTTTTCCTGCTCTATCTGAGCTATCAGCTGCTTCAGTTCTTCCAGGTCCATTTTCTCATCTTCAATAAACTGAGAAACAACCTTGGTATAAGAATTATCAAAATATTGGGCAACAATCTCCCCGATCGCCGAACCCTTGTATTCATTTTCAGATATCTTAGCCTCATAACGGTAGGTATTCCCAAACGCACGATAACTGACAAAACCCTTTTCTGCCAACAGTTTCACCAGGGTAGCTACCGTATTGTAATGTGGTTTAGGCTCCGGATAGAATGCCAGCATTTCACGAATGAACAAAGGACCTTCGGCCCATAAGATATTCATTATTTCTTCTTCTTTTGCCGTCAGTTTCTTCATAAACAGATCATTTAAGATTAATACAATACGAAGATATAAAATTTTTCAGACAAACAACTAAATATATTAGTAGATATACTAATATTAATAGTAATTAACAGCAAAAGTTCAGACGGATTACTGAAAACGCAAGCAGATTTCAACAAATGAGCCGTATCAAAACCTTGTTTCAAGTAATGATACGGCTCATGTTCTTATCCTGACAGGATAATCTGATATTCCATCAAAATCTATCTAAAAATCATTCTGACACTTTTTTCACGACCAGAGTATGATTGTTGGTATCTCTCCATTCTGACAGAAGAGCGTAAAGTTCCTTATAATTTGCCGGAGTCTGCAACTGACGGTCAATGCGAATGGAACGTGTTACTTTCACTCCTCCTTTCACTGCCTTATAACTGAAGACTACTTTTCCGCACGCATTGCTTATTTCCTTGTCTGCATGTCCGGACCATTTCATTCCTTCAGGAAGACGGACTATGGTTTCCAATGCACAATCCACCGTTCTCGGCAAAAGAATCTTTTCTGAAATACTTGTATTACCGGCATAAGCATAAAGTGAACGTACCGGAGTCGGATCAGACAAAGGAACGATTCCCCACCCATCTGCCAGCTCTTGCAATTTGTCACTCTTAACCTCCAGCGTATCTGTTATTCTTACTTCCTTTGCACCCAGATAGGATTCCAGCATCAGTTTTTTGCCTTGCAGATCCGTAATGGTCATGAAAGGCTGCAAACAAGCTTCTTCCGTTCCTGTCAAAGCTACTTTCTCCGGCATTTTTTTGCTCTGACACACCAGTGACATAACCGTAGCCAGTCCCCGGTTTCCATCCACTGACGGACGTAAGGCACATACTGCAACTTCTGCTTCCAGTCCGGCAGCCCGCTGCAAAGTAACATCCAGATTAACCAGTTCCGCCTGAGTTCCATAGGCAGAAGTAATCACTTCCGATGCCGGACGTAACCGGTAACCGGCGTCCTGTAACGAAACATTGCAATGTCCCAGCTGATAAAGTCCCGCCATATAATTTGCAATGGCATTACGCATTGCCTGAGGATTGCCTTCCAGCCCCTGAGTCAGCTCAGCAACCTTTCCTTCTACTACGGAAGTATTGCCAACGGCAAACTGCTTCTGCAAATACTTCACCGCTTCTGTATATCCGGGCCATGTGGAAGCAACAAAAACCGGCATCATACCACTGGCTACGGCCTGCACAAGTCCCAAGTTTCCTCTTCCGGAAGGATAAGCATAAGGGCGGGGCGCTACATCTTTCAAAGTCCATATAAAGGACTTCATTCCATTTCCCTGGGCAATAACCGGTTTGGCCGATGCATTCAACAGCTCATAGCGAACGGATTTCCCAGCCGGAACATTCAACCGGAAGATAAATTCCTTGACAGGAGAAAGTTCCTTTACCGGACAACATACATCCAGTTCCGGCAAATATCCCGCCTTGCTCACAATGGAATAATCCAGATAAATCGTAGCTCCCAGTTCCAGTCCTGTATGTACAACCACCATTTCCTTCAGATGATTATATGCCGGAGCATTAGCCGCAGAAGACGGCAGCACTTCTACCAGTGCATTGGAAGGAGTCTTGATCACCGTACCATCCTTCTGACGCGTGTACGACTCATGGATGGTCAGTTCCTGAAATTCCGGATCATAAACGATAAATGTTTCTCCGTACAAGCCATTCATCGCCGCATGAGTAAACAGAGTCAGTTCCTTCTGTACACGCAACTCCTGACTGCCGTCAGCACGTAAGGTATAAGTTTTCGAGAGTTTACGGAACTCCGCTTCCGATTCTGCCTTTACCGGTAAAACAGCCAGTAAAAGCATCCCTAATATTCCTATATAGATTGATAATGTCTTCATCACTTTTTCATTTTAAAACAGTTCGATACGCCGTTATTTCTTCAGTACTATATATTCCCCGCATTTCTTGGCAGCATTCACAGCCTTACGGAAACTGTCCCAGTCAGAAGCTTCATACACCCGTTTCTTCAACCGAAGAGAGGTCTTCAGCTGCAAACGGTTTCCGTCCTGTCCCAGGTATCCGGTAAATCCTGCACCCGGACCATCCAGATTTTCCAGCTTCTCGCCTCCCTGCAACTGATAGCCGGAAGGAATTCTCAATGTTTCTTCCAGTTCTACCAAACGGGAGCAGGCATCCTTGAATCCATATTTCCGTTCTTCCAGATTTGTATCTATCCGCAGATAAGATAAAACCTGTGTATAAAGATTATTCAGAACAAATGGTTTAAAAATCAGCACTCCCTGATCTGACTTCAGTGCATAGTCAGGGATTTCATAACGGAACGTCATGCGGATCGGTGCACGCTGGTAGTCTTTCGGTGAACGTCCATAATCTACGCCTTCCAGACGCGCCTTAGGAGATACATTCAGCAACTGGCGTTCCAGAGCGTTTTTCCATTCACTTTGGAAACCGGTTGTAAAGATCCGGCGGATATTGCTGTCACTCTGGCCTTCTGCCTCAATGGTGAAAGATCCTTTTAAAGTTCCCTTATCGTCCAGTACATTATTTGCCTGAATCCGTACATAATGGTTCTCAGGAGCAGAGATGGGAGTAATGCAAAGGTCGGTTCCCTCCGGTGTACCCGGCAGGTAATTCTGCTGCTGTTCGGCACTGCTCCACAATTCCCGGCAGAAAGGTACCCATGTCGGATCGAGCGGCATCATAGTACCGTCACTCAGTTTCACCACTGCCACACAATGGTTGAAATGATCGGCCGGAATCGTTTCTACCCGGCTTCCAGCCATTGTCATTGCCGGAAAGGCTTCAAATCCGGCCATCCGCAGGAATGCAATCAGTGTTCCTGCAATATCCTTACATACTCCACAACGGTCTGTATAATTCATTTTCAGGTTATGCAGTGTAAATCCTTCTCCTTTTCCCATGGAAATACCTGCATACCGGATGTTATCAGCCACCCAGTGAGTCAGTACCGCAACCTTTTCCAGTTCGGCTTTCTTTCCCCGGATCAGTTCATCCACCTTTTTCTGAGCTTCCGGTATAGCCGTGAAACTGCCATAGTCTTCATTGACTCCATAAAACCAGCGGGACTTTTCTTTCCAGTCCGGAGTTGTCGACATCATCAGTTTCGGAGCAGCATCATATAAGTCTACCATATTCGGCTCACGACGGAACGGCATCATTTCATTTTTTGCAAATGTATAGACCTTACGTCCATCCTCGTAGCGCATGGACGAACTGCAATCACCCTGATAGAACTGAAACTGGATTTCTTTTTCTGCCGGAAGACTTACCCGATATACCTTGCGCAAAGTCGGATCACTGCTCCAGAAAGGTACAATATCATAGAATTGTCCACGCATGGGAGGAATGAAACGGGAATCATCTCCTTCCTGAGGCATATCGCCCAGCAATGCATAAGTAAATCCTTTCTTATCAATTTCATAATCGATAATATCCCCCGGTTCCAGCTGTCCCAGTTCCAGCATGATCTGGCGGGCTCCCCAGTAAATAGCCCTTGCCGGAGCAGCATAATCGCATGTTTTGGACACATCCACCGGAGTGTATGTTCCATCCGAATGATAAATAGTGACCCGCTTGAATACAGCAGCTGCTGTCAACGGATCATAATCGTATTTCAAGACACGTTGCTGAAGTGCACCGACCGGTGTCTGTACCTGAACGGCCCGGCAAACGGCAAACGATCCCTGTCCGGTGGGTTCAACCGTTACACTCGTACTGTCTAATAAATTCACACAATGATAGCCTGCATATTTTTTATCCAGAGTTACAGATCCTCCGCCTCTCCATGACTGGGCATACATACTTGTTCCCCCCAACAGCAGAACAGCCAGCCCCACGAGAGATAATTTTGTCTTTTTCATATTGAACAGGTTACTAATTATACATAACTGGCTAAAGATACATATTCTCCTGCAACCAGCCTAGCAATCGTGAATTTTTATTTTCAAGCCAGTGGAAAGTATCAAAATGACAGTTTGGGAATCTGACTTTTCAAGCGTTTTTCAGGTTCATTTTTGGGTCCAGGGTCCACTGGGTCCATAATGGACCCTCCATCGTAAGAGGAAATCAGCCATTTTTATCCCGAATGGCCAAAGACCCTGACGTTTTTAAAAAACATCGAGAGCTTTTCATCCAAACGCCGAAACAAACACAGGCACACGCCGAAACGTTTTTTGAATGACCGGGATTCAAAATCCAGCGCCTTTCCCTGTTTTCATTTTTTTAACTATGCATATAAAAAAAAGACATTATGCATACAGTTTTTCATTTTTATAGATACATTTGTCAATACTTAATCTTCAAGCAAGGAATGAATCCATAACACAGACCAATTTTTTGCTAAAAGCGTATTGAAATTTGTATAAAACCAACTAAAAATAATAGCTATGACTCGTACAATTCAAAAATACGGCCTTTCCTGCCTTATATTTATCGTTGTTTATTGTCTAATTTATTTCACTACTCAGGCTATGAGAATGAATGAACAAGAAAGCCTGTTTCTGAGCGTATTTTCAGGACTTTTCCTTTCGGCCAACTCCAAACTGATTTTGAGACAAAATAGTCTCAAAAACCACAAGGCATAAATAGTAACATTCTATAAAACAACACCTTATATCAGGATATTTAAAATCTGGAACAATTACAAGAGTTTTTTCTCTTACGGTAAAGGGTCCATTATGGACCCAGTGGACCCATGGACCCAAAATGACGCTGCTGACAAAGTCCTTATTCGGCTTTGCCAAGGGAACTAATTGTCACGATTTTTTAAACCTCCAAGAGATACAACTATGCTTTTATCCGGAAAGCAGGTTTCCGGATATGCAGCCAGTAAGCAGTCAGTACCAGAATGCCTGTCAGCACCCAGGATATCGGATAAACCATCATCAGCACATCATATCCTTTCCACAACGGAGACACGACATACACCCAGACTACCCGGAGCAGACAGGTTCCGAAAACCGTCAGCAGAGCCGGAGTCAGTGATTTGCCCATCCCCCGCAAGGAAGAGCCGGCAATCTCGTAACTGCTGGCAATGAATTGCAGAGCCAGTACAATGTGCATACGGATAGCTCCATAATGGTGTACCATCGGTACGTCCGAGAAGAATCCCAGAAAGAAATTGTCCTGCCAGGCAAAAAGCCAGTTGAAGGCGGCACAGAAAGCAACACTTGAAGCCATGCAGATCCAGAAGATCCGATGTACGCGATCCATTTTTCCGGCTCCGTAATTCTGGGCAATGAAACTGATCGCAGCTCCGTTGAATCCCTGAATAATGAAATAGCAGTAGTACTCAAAGTTGACTGCTGCAGCCGACCCGGCAATGGCATCGGCTCCGTAACTGTTAATGGATGACTGCACCACCACATTGGAGATCGAGAAAATCATGCCCTGGATACCAGCCGGCACACCGATTCGCAGCATACGGCTTAACTCCGAAGAATAAATCTTCATCCGGTCAAAATGCAGACGGAACGGTTCCTGTTCCTTCCGCAGCAACCGGATGATCAATGTAGCACTCACCGCATTGGCTATACCCGTTGCTACGGCTACCCCGGCTACCCCCATCTGAAAGCCAATGACAAACAAAAGATTAAGCAGGGTGTTGATTACACCGGCAACCACCAGAATATATAACGGACGCCGCGTATCACCCATGCTGCGCAAAATGGCTGATCCGAAATTAAATGCCATGATAAAAGGCATTCCCAGAAAATAAATCCGCAAATAGATCACAGCCTGATCCAGTACTTCCGGGGGAGTTCCCATCCAGGTCAGTATCGGCCGGGCAGCTACCTGTCCCAATACCAGCAGGAATAATCCGCTCAGGACAGCCACCAGCTGAACCGTGCTGATGGAGCGGCGTATACTCCGGTCATCCTGCTGTCCGATGTGGTTGGAAATAATCGCACAGGCTCCCATGGAGATCCCCATAAACAGGTTGATGAGCAATCCGATGACCGGTGCGTTACTTCCAACAGCTGCAAGGGCTTCACTTCCGACAAAGTGTCCCACTACAGCCACATCGACTGAATTGAAAAGTTCCTGTAACAGACTGCTGGCTGCCAGCGGAAGGGCAAACACCAATATTTTCCTGAACAACGGCCCGTTCAGCATGTCAATTTCATTGCTTCGGGAACCTTGATTAACCTTGCTATCCATCTTTTTTTTACCTTAATCCAAAATGCGCGGCAAAGTTACAGTAAAATCGGGAATGCCTTCCGATAAAAAGCATTTTTAATACACTCTTACCTCTCCACTGGCTGCATCTCCCCTCTGAAGGCTGCCAATTTTACAACCATTTCTTTCTGATTACGCATAACAAGCAGCTCTCCGGATTTTCTTGCATATTCTTCTAAAAGCTGTTTGAAAGAAGCAGCCGTAGAAATCTCTTTCCCACCAAATGACAGCAATAAATCTCCCGACCGAAGCCCCAGCTTATAAGCTTCAGATTCTGCTGGAACACGGTCAAGCGCCATACTGGCCTGACTGAATTTGGCTCCATAGGCCGAAAGCTCTTCACCTTTCACTTCTTTCAGAACAGCTCCCAGCCAGGTATATTCCGCAGAAACCTCATCCTGAATTTGCAGGACTATTTCGGGTATGTCAGGGGTACGGGCCAGCTTTTTCAGCTTTTCACTCTTCACTCCAAAATCGGTCATATCGAAATTGCGGAAACCAATCTTAAAAGCAGGAGACTCCGGTCTGACTCTGAAATCTCCCTGACCGGGATTTACAAACAGGGGATCTGCCGAAACGGAATGTGCATCAGCTCCATGAGCCGCAAATTTTCTCATTGCTGCCTGACCGGTTGCAAACAGATTATAGTCCAGTTCCTTTCCCCACCGGTCTGATTCTCCCAATGCGCTATTCATCACAGCAGGCTTATAGGCAGTAAACACAATATTATGCTTGAATACATCGTCACTGTTACGTACCCAGACATGTGGATGCAGCGAGTTGTTCAGTATAATATTATTTGTAGCCACACGATCATAACCTTCACGCATTTTCAAACCACCGTTGAGAAGCAGGTTGCAATAGATCCGATAAAAAGAAGAACCGTCATCCAGGTCAACATCCCAGCCATGATCACAACGCCAGCGGTTATAACGCAGTACATTAGGTTCCAGAACATCCCAATATTGCATATCCGGATGAAGAGCGACCTGATCGGATATGGTCACCACATCGGGAGTCCAGAAACGGTCACGTCCCCATGAATTAAAACTTCCGTGGTCTCCTGTCTCAAGAACCGTATTAAACACATCGCAGAATTCGATGATATGCCCGCCAAAGGTACCTTCGTTAATATTGATACCTGCACGCGGTACATCATAAATAGAACAATGACTCACGCGGATACGCTGTGACATGGAAATCTGTACCGGAGCCGTCTGTTTTTCATCACGTCCTGTCATGGTTATCAGGCAATCGTCTACCCAACAATCCTGAGGATAATTATCTCCCAAAGGACCGGGAGTCATATCCATCGTCTCGTAGTTCTGATTGCCATAACGAAACAGCGGGCTGCGGACCATGTCAGGATCTCCCACGAAAACAATCCCGTTGGCACCGCTGTGATGAATGTAACATCCTCTGACTGTCAGATAACGATTATAGTTATTCACAAAAATCGTATTCCCTCCCAAATGGTCAAATTCACAATTTTCAACCGAACACTCCTCTGCACCGTTGAAAACGATGGCTCCGCCCTGATACATGGTCCAGTCTGAGCGCAATAATTGCTCTTTATTTTCCATAAAGGTCCGGGCTGTATGCTTAAAGGTAAGTCCCTGCAGATGAATTCCCCGTACAGGATTCTCCTTCGTTCCGTTGAATTCAATCAAATGTTTCAGACGTACAATTTCCACTTTAGCCTCATCCAGATCGATCTCCGGCAAAGGCATATAGTATAACACCCGTTGGCGGAATTAAAATAGCGCATATTTAACTCGGCCAATGGGCTTTTCAT
>ERZ773258.257-NODE-257-length-67366-cov-4.730074_pt1 | contig 67366 bp, 77 predicted proteins | sample MGYA00511962_ERZ773258 | MGnify/ENA primary metagenome ERZ773258 (study PRJEB29015, sample SAMEA2737755) | human gut metagenome | biome: human gut; feature: human-associated habitat; material: faeces | place: China | collected 2012 ... | reverse complement strand
CAAAGATTATCGCAAGAGTGAACAATGTAGATATAGTATCTACGAGTGACGAACAAATGGTACCCATCCGCCCTATCTGCGAGGCGTTGGGCATTGCTTACGAGAGACAGACGACCAAGATAAAAGAACATCCGATTCTCTCTTCAACTGTTACCCTGAGGGTAATGGTTGCCGCCGATGGAAAACAGCGAGAAATGTTGTGCCTTCCATTGGAATTTATCTTCGGTTGGCTTTTCACAATAAATCCAGCCAATGTAAACGAAGATGCAAAACCTACGTTGATAAAATACCAGCACGAATGTTATCATGCCCTGTTCCTGCATTTCACCGCCCGTGCCCAATTTGTAGAACAAAAGCAAATTGAGATAGACCGCCAACTTTCGATTGTAGATGATGCCAAAGAACACTTTCGCACTGCAAAGAATATACTTTCGGAGGCCGAGGCCAAACTAAAACAATTGCGTTCATTGACAATGAATGATTACGATATTGAGAGTAGGCAATTGAAAATAGATTTCTAAAAAATAATCCGGGCAATATGCCGCACAATTCAAAAATAATCACTATGTTTGCAGTGTTCATCATATTTAATCGGTCAAATGCGGGCTGGCAGCTTGCATTTACGGTGCAGGCATTTTTTATGCCCGGACATATTGTGTACCATATATGGTATCCGTGTACCCCCGTGTGGAGTGTTAATGCACCCACAGCATTTGATCGATGTGATGAACAGCGGGAAAGGCACGGATACTTTCATTTTAAAAACTTATTGTTATGTTCGACAATGCAAAAGTTTCTTCAGCTGCGATCAACAGCCTCGGAACGTCCGCCCACGAAACGGGTACTTCTGTTATCGCCCTCACCGGCAATCCCTACATTGACCTCGCTGTCTATGGCATCGACCTTCATGGATGCACTATCCGTTACTTGCGGGAATCCAATCCGAAAGGGAACAACATCACTGGGAGATTTAATATCTCCGGACGTGAAGAAACAGCCGGAGCTCCTTCTTATGAAGCCCTTATTCTTTTCCTGATGCGGAAGAACCGTGAACATCGCCGTTATGCGGCAGAATGCCGTAGGCAGAAACGGGAACGGAACATGTCTTCATTCATCAGCCGTTATCCGGATGCAATGGTACTTCCGGCATATTTTTCCTGACTTGTACCTTTCATATCAATATCATTCATTATTCCCGGTGGCCACCCCATCGGGAATAATTGCTTTTTATATTCTGATTTGCGGACATTTTGCCGAATTCATCTAAACCAATGTCATACTATCTATTCTTATCAAATCCCCCGGACCCCCTGGAATAAAAAAGAAAGCAAAGTAGGCGAAGTTTTGAAAAGAAAACTTTTCAGAAATACCGTCCAACAGTCCAACCGTCCAACAAGGAAAAACATTTTAAAATGTAACTTCCTGTAGTATAGTAGTATATATTTTCTTTTTAATTATATATATATACTACATAGGCGTTGTTCTGTAGGACGCTGTTGGACGTGTTGGATTGACTGTTTTCAACCATCCAACATTCGCCATCCAACAAAAAAGGGAAAAAATGCGGTTTGTTGGACGTGTTGGACGTCCTCCAACACTATTTTTCTTTTGGTAAATTTGTGTAACTAAATAATAATCAGTAACTTTAATAATCCTGTTGGACGGTTGGACGGTAGGACGCGAAAATGAACAAAAACTATTTCAAAAATATCTTTAGAGGAAAAAGCCATGATTACAACGAGCATTATGATTACACCTTACCTTGCTGAATATCTGCGTGGAAAGTATAACAATGGCGCAGATGACCCCGTTAGAATTCCTGACAATACAGATTTGTATCACGTTATTTGGACACTGATGGCCCGTCGTCATCAGAATCAATCTCCGGTTGATAATGGCAATCTTACTATTGTTCTTCCAGACCGGCGAATAGGGAAGGATCCACAAGTCTATAACTATCTTTCTCCGCGAGCCGCCAAGGTCATAGAGAATGAGGTACGCCGTATGTTTAACCGTGACCTTCACACTGCTATGGATGAGAATGACTTGAATGGGCATGAACTTAACAACCTCGATATCGTTCATAAATTCCTGTGTTCCTACTGCATTGATAGCATTACTGAAGATGCCCTACTAAAAAACTTCTACCGTTGGCGGGAAAACATTCGGAAAAGAAAAAGACGTCGAGAATACAAAAAGAAGTTAAAAAGGGGCTGAAAAATCACCTACCGAACTATGCATTTTGTCCCAAAATGGCGGACAAAATGTCCCATGTGTGGCGAACTTATTGAATATTAAATAAATACAATCATTATGAGAGAATTATCCATCCAACTCAATGTATATCCCATCGCTAAGATGCGCCAGGATATCTATCGTTTTACTGCCGATGAATTTACTTTTGCTCCGGTACCGGAAGATTCCGAAGCCGGGCGGTGCTTTAACTGCAACAAAGATATCACTGTTGATCTTCCTCCTGAAGATGTGATTCGTGATTTTTCTTCAGGCAAATTTGCTATCGTTGAATTTCGGGATACTCGGCACCGGAAGTTCAGCATTGGAGATAATAAGATACCAGCCATCGTATCCATTTCTCCCAATCTGAACAGTGCTACACTGAAAATAGAGTGCAAAATGCTCAAATCCCCGCTCTTGTAGCGTCCTTCACCCCCTTCTGTAAGCTGCCTATCTTCGCTGAAAAGATATGCAATGAACAGAACTTTTCTCCGACAGCTTCTTCTATCAAACACTCAACAGCTTCTCATCTCGGCAGAAGGCTTCACTTCTGCCATGATGGATGCTTTCCCTTTGATAGTAAATGACGCACCAACACCATCGGCTTTCTTCTTCGATGATGATCCGCCCACATATAAAGACTTGGCGGATAAAGCCCTCGCTAAAATTCAGAGACAACTGCATGCACTTTCCGAATTCCAGGAAGTAACCCTTACCAGTGATTTTTCTTCCAATGAACTTCCTGAAGGTAGTATCGCCTACCATCGTATCTGGGGTTTTATCACTGCTGATAGTCGTTGGTATTTCTCTTCCAAGCAATTTGAACGGGATATCCTGGATGCCGAAGCCAACCCGGCCATTTCCTGTCACTTCATTCATGCCAACTCTCCAGGTGGCGAAGCCTGGTATCTTGATAGACTCAGCGAGACTATGCGTTCGTTGAGTAAGCCCATCATAACCCTTGTCGAGCAATGTAATTGCTCTGCCTGTTATTATATCACTTGCCATTCCAATGCTATCGCTGCACTTACAGCCAACGAAGTAATTGGCTGTATCGGTACAATGGTCGAGACCTATGACTTTAGCGGCTATTATGAGAAGCTCGGCATTAAAATCATTAGGCAAACCGCTGATAAATCAGACCTCAAGAATAAGAAGTACAACGACATGCGTGCTGGAAAACCGGAGCAATATGTCAAAGATGTGCTAAACCCACTCACTGAGCAGTTCCTGAACGAAGTCCGTACAAGCCGTCCGGAACTGGGTGAACTCCCGGAAGACGATCCTGTCTTCCGGGGCGAGACCTTCGATACAGCTCATGCCATCAAAAAGAAACTCATTGATGGCTCCATGACCTTCTTCGAAGCCGTTGCCAGAGCTGTAGACCTTGGCCGGAACTACACCAACCTGGAAACAATCAAAAAGAACGCTCTCAACTATTTATAACTTAACTTTTTTCATTCACATGAATATTAAAGAAAGAATTCAGACCGTCCTGCAGAAATTGAAGCTGCTGGACAAAGCGAAAGCTAATCAGCTGACTGACGAAGAATGGAAACAGATTGTTGACTCTTACAAAAAGGAGTACCAATCAACTCTCCAGGAAGACTTGGCCGCTGACATGGCTGCACAGGCTGCCACTGCTGCAGCTCCGATAACGCAGGAACAGATGAACCAGGTACAAGGTATCTTGGATAGCATTGTTAATCCGGCACAGAATGCCAATACTTCTGACGAAGAAGGAACCTCCAGTGCACCTGCTCAAGCAACAGGCGAAGGTATGGTACAACTTGCTCAAGCTGTCCAAGGGCTGATTTCCACAATGGAAAACCGTGCCAACGAAGACCGTCCCATTCAGACCGTCACCGCTACCACTGCCACCTTCACTGGCCCGGCAGATCGTGCCAAGTTCCTGTTTGGCATCGAGAACCCCATGTTCTCCATGAGCGAACGCTGGAATCAAATCACCATCAATCCGGCAGCAGCTGCAGGACTTGGCAGTTGGGATGAGGAAACTGAAGGAGTTGCCTTCCGCAAGCAAGCCGTTGCTTTCTCTCGCTCTCTGCAGAAACGCTACGCTTACCTGCACGCCAATGGCATGCTCGACGCCAAGCGTTTGGCAGCTGGTGAGTTCGGAACCAACTACGAAGGTGTTAACACCGCCGGAGTTGGCAACCAGTATGTTGTTCTTCGCCAGGATGCCTTGATTGCGCGTGTCCTCACGAAACGCGACCTCACCCAGTACTTCCCGGTACGCTACGGTATCCAGGACCATGACCTTGTATTCAACGCCTTCTTCTCCGAAGTTTCCCAGGCCTACCAGCAGGGTGAAATCTGGAAGGGTGACATGAAGCTCGAGAACGAGATGGGGCATGTAGACGACGCCATGATCAAGCTCAAGTTCGGACCGATGAAAGAACTGGAGCGCATGTATATCGGCTACTTGAACAAAGAAGGTTCCGACCCGATAAAGTGGAACATGATTGAGTTCTGCATCCTGAATTCCTTGGAAACCGCTCAGGTAGAGCAGAACAAACGTCGTATGCGTGGTATCTATGTGAAACCCGAAACCGGAGTTGCAGGCAGCTACCTGAATGCATCCACCGGTATCATTTACACCTTGCTCCGCTACGTGCATGAGTTTAAGATTCTTCCTCATGACGACAGTGCATATCGCGGTTATACCGATGCCGATATGCTGGATGCCGTTCAGGATTTCGTTTCCGACATCATCACTTCCTGCACGGAAGATATGGACATCGACAACCATGTTCTATACCTGAACAAAACTCATCAGCCCTGGTGGATCAAGAATGTTCGCGCCAAATATGGCAAGGATATCGACTTCACCGGGCCGGACAGCTACAAGAACATTGTCCCCGACACGAACGTCCGTATCGTATGGCTTCCGTATCTTGGCCAGCTTCCCCTCATGTTCATGGATATCCCCGGCAATCTCCAGTTCCTGGAGTACATCCCGGGAGAGATGATGTCCGTCAAAGTCAAGGAAGACATGGAACTCCTCAAGGCATGGTCTACTTGGAAAGAAGGTTGTGCAGCTTCTTTCACCGGCCGTCGTTTCGACAGCCTGGATAAACTGAAAGCAAACAACTACGAGTGGCAGCAAATCTTCATGAACAAACCAGCTGTCGACATGGCTGCTGATGCCACCACTGTAGATGCTTCCAAAGGCTTCTGGCAGATTACTGCAGCCAACACTGCAGCAAAAGCCATAACCGACATCACTAACGCCAAGGCCGGTGTAGCTTACATTATCGAGTGCGGAGCAACCGATAATGCAACTACCATCGCCAAGGCCGACAAGTTTGCCGATATCACAGAAGCCTACACGCCTACCAAGGTAGGCGATTACATCATGGTAATCTTGAACAGTAAAGGAAACTTCCTGGAACTCGAGCGTCAGGTCGGTGGTGTCCGTAAGGTCAATGCCGCACTGCAGCCCAATATTCCCGGCGTAAGATAATCTTTGTTAGTCTGGTAGTTAATTGTTTTTAGGTGACTGGGGCGGGTTTAGTAGCCCGCCCTTTCTTTTAACCCATCATTTTATTTAAATATGAAAGCAAGAAAAATTTCAAATCCTTTTCGTAAAGGAAACCAAGCTGCCCGCAATATGCAGGTCCGCTTCTTTCTCTCACTGATGACACTGGTCGCATTTACCTTCGTCATTGGCATGCTCCTGGATCCTGCATCCTCTTCCTTTTGTCTCACCGGATTTGCCGGTACCTCATTTGCCGCTATGATGGTCATCGGTGACGTTGGCGATGTTTCTGACCGCCAGACTCACGGCTCGAATATAGCATATAAGGCCTATTTGATTGAAATATCCCAAATCAATCCCGATGTAGCTTTTCCGAAGCCTAATTCAAATCGGGAGGTCGGTACATTGCCGATGAAAGCTGGACAATACATGAAGTATTTCGAGGCCCACGATATTCCCACATATACATCAACAGGGGAGAAAGGTGATATCACCACCAGCGGAGAAAACAATTTTGTAATGATTATGGGAGGCATGCGCGATCAGCTTCTCACCTTTATTGAAGAACATGCCGGTGGTAAGTTCATCATCATATTTAAGGAAGTGGGAGAGGACCAATGGTATATTCTCGGCAATTACGACCGGCCGATGGTGCTATCCTCTTATGAATCCAAGAATGATAAGGATGGCCGTTATGTAACCTTTACATTCAAGCGCACCAGCATAGACCAATATTACAAATACGCTGGTGATATCATCCGCGTTCCTGCCGCCAAACATACGGTTGACTCCACAACCTTGGCCATATCTCCTCAAAACAACCGGTACGAAATCCCGAACGGATCAGCAGCAACTTACGCCATCAATGCGATATCAGGTCTCACAGCCAACGATAAAGGTCGCTACATTACTCTCGAAGGTACCGGTACCGACAAGGCTGCTACCATTGCCGATGGCGCAGCATTTACTTTGGAGGATGGTGCCACCTGGACAGCCAAGGCCGGCTCTTCCATCACGCTCCGTGTCATGGACCCGTCCACGCTTGTCGAAGTCCAGGGTACTCGTATCCAGACAGCTTAAAAATCATCATTAACAAGCTAACCTGCTGGTCTAAATTCAGTTGCGTTAGCTTGTTTCTTTAAATCCTACAGCTATGTACAATTTCAAAGAAAAGAAACTCCACTTCAATGCCCTGCGCAATCCGGATGCTGCAATATATGACCTTGAATTATTGCGAAAGGGGTGTCCCTGGCTTCCTCAGTTGAGAACTTATGCTCGCGATCCGAAAAGGTACGCAGATGAAATCCTCTATTCTTTGCTGGATCATACCACCAGGGAAAACATTCGCGCCTTCCGTCGTCAGAAGTTAGATGAACTGAAGGCCGTTGCAGAAGTTCCCGGTACCGGTAGCGAAACTCCTTCAGCCAACGCAATTACTGCCACTGACAATGACACCACTGCCACTGATGAAACTTCCGGTACTGGCGGCGAAACTCCTCCGGTCAGTGAAACTACTACTGATAATGGCATCCCTGCTACTAATGAGACTACCAGTACCGATACCACAAATTCTCCAGCATCTGAAAAAATAGAAGAGCTGGAGCAATCCCTCGAAGAAGCCGAAGAAAGAGCCGATGAAGCTGAACAGCGTGCCGAAGAAGCGGAAGAAGCCCAAGAAGAAGCCGAAACTCGTGCTGAAGAAGCCGAACAAGCTCTGGAAACTGAGAAAAAAAAAGAGCAGGCGGTAGCAGCTCCGGCAAAATCCAAAAGCACGAGGAGTATCCGCAAATCGACTGGGACAACCTCTTCGACCCGCAAGTCCAAATAGCCACACTCATCTACAATGACCGTGTGGTTACCTGGAAGCAAATGAAGCAGCTCGACGAACGCCTGGATAAGAATCCGGTCAAGCGTGACATCATGGACATGGTGGAACTCCGGATCCGGAACTTACAAGCCTTTGACGAGCTGCAATCGTTCAACGACACTGGGAAGTTCCTCTACATTCATCCGCTCATAACTCATCAGTCAGAGAGAGCGCAACTGACGAAGTTACTGAAGACGGATCCGCATGAGTTTCTACGCTTGCACAAGAATGTAGCAGACAACATCCGCAGATACGAATCTTACCTGAAGCGAGCCGATCGGCAGACTCGGCGCATTCAGGATAAAGAGAACCTCCGTCGCCATCGTGAACGTGAGGCCTTATTCAAAGCAATATTGCAAGATTTTAATTCAAAGTAAAATGGAAAAGCTAATAGAAGTATTTAATTTGGGTGGTTTACCAACCGCCCCGCTGGATTCATTCTTGGAGCTTCAGGAAGACTTTAAAAAGTCGGATCCTGATAAGTTATCGAAACTACAGATGCTCATCATCACCCGTGGTTTCAAGTACGCATTCAAAGCCTGGAAGGATCCTGACGGAAAACTCTGGATCATCGATGCTCATCAACGTCGCAAAGCACTGATCGCACTCAGGAAGGCTGGTTTCACCATCCCCGATATTCCTTACGAACCAATATTCGCCGCCGACAAAAAAGAAGCTGTCGAAGAAATCGCTGCCTACAACTCTGAATTCGCCACTAAGAACCCGGACACCCTCTTATTCAAGAAGTACAATATCGACTCCGATACCCTCCAACGCTTCAACCTCGGATACGAAGTCAAAGCCACCGACTTTGGCCAGCTATCCCCATTGTTTCCTCAGGAGCATGAATCCGATACAGTAAGTGAAGATGAAGTCGACTTCGATGTTCCTGCAGCTGAAGATACTACCGCAATTGTAGCTCAACCAGGCGATATCTGGTTACTTGGCAACCATCGTCTAATGTGTGGCGATTGTCGATCCAAATCAGATGTCTCTATGCTGATGAACGGCCAGCATGCTGACTTATGTGTTACGGATCCGCCTTATAATGTCAACTACGAAGGCGGTACTGAAGATGAACTTACGATCCAAAACGACTCGATGGAAAATGATTTGTTTGCCACTTTCCTCAAGCAAGTATTCTCTATCATGTTTTCCATTCTTAAGCCTGGCGGCTCTTATTATATTTTCCATGCCGACAGTGAAGGGGAGAACTTCCGTGCCTCTCTTAGGAAAGCAGGTCTCAAAATAGCCCAATGTTGCGTCTGGGTAAAAAATACGATGGTCATGGGACGCCAAGACTACCAATGGCAACACGAACCCTGCCTCTATGGTTGGAAACCAGGTGCCGGCCATCAATGGAACTCCGATCGTAAACAGACCACCGTCTGGAATTTCGATAAGCCACAACGCTCCAGTCTTCATCCAACAATGAAGCCTATTGCTCTCATGGCTTATCCGATATCCAACTCCAGCACTCCCGGTCAGATCGTTGTTGACCTCTTCTCCGGATCCGGTTCAACACTCATGGCCTGCCAACAGATTGATCGCATCTGTCACGCAATGGAAATCGATCCGCGTTATGTCACCGCCACCGTCCACCGGTACCGTTCCATGTTCCCGGAACAACCTATTCGGCTAATCCGGAACGGAGAAACCTTCTCAACTGAGGAAACCAAATCCCTGTTAATATGAAAAAAGAACTCACTCCAACCTCCGACGTGGATAGAGCATCCCTTATTGGCGATGAATATGTATCTCAAGTGCGCACCTTCGGCGCACTGGGATACACTCCCCATCGCATTTGCTCTCTTCTCGGACTCCGAGGTAAAGAGAAGGTAGCCCTTACCATTCGTCTTGCCCTTCCTGGTGATGTGTACAACGATGCCTACTGCAACGGATGTGCCCTTGGTGAGTACAACATAGATGCCGAGCTCGCCAAAAAAGCCGAAGCCGGCGATGTCTCCGCCATCGAAACTCTCGAAACCCGGAAAAAAGAAAGAACAGTAAAAGACCTTAGAAATCAACTCTTTGGAATATGACTCAACTCGACACTCTTGACAAGATACACCCGGACCTGATATCCTCTTTCCTCACTACCGGGAAGTGTGATGGAATTCCTGCCGACGTACAGCTTTTCCTAAAGCAGCTCCAGTGGGCTGCTGAGATATACGAGTACGAACGTAACATCACCCGTGCAGCTAAACAGTTGCGCCAGCGCATCAATGCACAACAGCAGATAAACATTGACGAACGTACCTGTAAGGCTCGTATCTATGCTGCAATTAATTACTTCAGCATTGATAACAATGTATCGATCAAGGTGTGGGAGTCAAATTATGCCGATAAATATGAAGATTTAGCCAAACTCTGCGCTGCGGCTGAAGATTATAAAACGATGGGGAAATGTTATGCCGCTGCTCTGGAGTGCCGTCGCCGTGCCTCCGAAATCGCCGAAGCCGACCGCGACCTTGGCATCGTCTTCCTTATCTCTCCGGAACTCAGTCCTGAAGACCTCGGTTACAGCAAAGCCTCACTCAAGGAAATTGCCGCCAAACACAATAAAGGCTTCTACCTCAATCTCATCGACAGTCTTCCTATCGAGAAAGTTGAAAAGAAGCGTCTCCTCCGCGATGCCGATATCCAGGAAGCGGAATACGAAGAACTAAACGAGGAATAACATGGGAATAGAACTGTATAGCCAATCCTCAAGCTCTCTGTCATCTTCAGAGAGTACCTTCGACGCAACAACGAGCTTCGAACGCTACTACATGAACCAGATGCAAATTCAGGTCAATGTCATCGACTCCAACAACGTGTTTGCCGAGGTTGCCCGTGCCGGAGGAAAGACCGAAGGTATCACCGGCCCCCGCATCATCCGTGTGGCCAATGATATGCCCGGTGAACTTTCCTTCCTGGTACATAAGACCTACGTCGCCCTCATGACCAATGTCTGGCCAAACCTACAGGCCTACTTTTCCAAGCCCGTCACCGTCGCCGGTAAAGTCCGCCCCATGCTTGAGTACGGCATCGACTACGTTGTTGGCGAAGCCAAACTTCCATCGCACTTTCGCCGACCTCGATATCCCATATCGTACCCCAAGCATAGCGTCGTCTTTCGTGATGGCCATCACATCCAGCTCGTCAGTTCCGACCAGCCCGAATCCGTCGCCGGACGGTCTGCCGTCCATGCCATCATCGAAGAGATGAAGCACAACAAAGGTGAAAAGCTGAAAACCCGTTTGTTCCCCTCACTTCGTGGATCCAGTGCCGATATTCGTCGCTCTCCATACTACCAGGGTATCACCGGCGTATCCGATACCGCCCGCGTTGACCTTGGCGAAGACGACTGGTTCGAAGAATACGAACGTCACATGGACCACAAACTTCTGGAAGAAATATCTACCGTTGCACTTCACGTAAATGCCGCTATCTATCAGAAATACAAACTGATAAATGCACAACGCGAAACCACCAATCCTGTCACCCTTGAGCGCATCCGTCTTGAAATCATCAAGCAAGACCGCATCATCGCCCTTTGGAATCCTCGCCTGGCCGACATGCGCCGGAACGCCACCCTGTATGTCCGTGCCAGTTCTTTCTGTAATAAGGATATCCTCGGTCCTAAGTTCTTTAAAACCCAGCTCGAAACCCTCGACATGGATGAGTTCCTTACTTCCATTTGTGCCATCCGTCACAAGGAAGTGATTAATAAGTTCTTCGCCAGCTACAACAAGGAAAAACACCAGTTTGCCGATAGCTACATTTACGAGTCCATCCTGAAACTTGACCTCCGAGAACACTTCATTCTCACGGCTCGTTACCTGAAGTATTACAGTAAGCACGATGAGCTTCTTGTTGGCTATGATCCCGGTCACTTCTCTTCCTTGACTGTAGCCCAGGAAAAAAATTACGGTCGCCAACTCCGGATCATAAAAGAGTTCTATTGCTGTTATCCGGACGAACAACCGGAACTCGCCCGCCAGTTCTATGAATTCTTTGGCCCGGACTCCATCAATAAACGCATTATTCTATATCCTGACCGTGCCGGTAACAAACGTCGTGAAGAACTGGAACAAATCACCACTGACAGCCGCGCACTGAAACGCGAGCTTGAAAGTTATGGCTTCGAGGTCGAACTGATGAACGAGGGCCAATCTACAATTTACTATTGGCAGCAGTTCAAGCTGCTGTTACTCATCTTTGGCGGTCGTAGTAACGTTTTGCCGGAAGTGTTGATAGATGAAAACGAGTGCAAAAACCTTTGCAGCTCTATCATGCTTTCACCATTGAAGAAAACAGAGGGCCGCATTGAACTTGATAAATCATCAGAAAAGAAAGTGCCGTTAAAGAACCAGGCCGGACTGACAACACAGCTCCCCAGCTCCTTAATTTACCTTCTTTTTGGCCGCTATGGAAACAAAGTACAAAGCGAATTATCATCAATGCCGGATAATTTACCCGATAACTTGGCTATATAATAGTTCTTTTTCACCCTGAAAATGTATCACTAAAAGTATAATAATGGAACTGTTTGACATCAGAAAAATATCTAATACTTTGGAAAACAACCCTTTGCTTTTAAAAACTTAAAACGCATTTTTCTTGCAAGGCGCATACCTGCACGCACCGCTGGGTTTTCACCTTGCCGCTCACCCCCTCCCGAAAATTCCGAAAATATGACAAATGGCAGGGGCGTCCTTTGGGCGCACCCCGAAACCCGCTACTTTCGGGCATGGAAATGACGATGACAGGCATTCAGGCGATGCAATGGGCTAAAGAGATCTCGAAGCTCCCTAATGGATGCTTCACCATTGCCTTCTTCCCATGTTCGAGGCATAGAGGGGAGGCAATACCTAATCTAACGGTTAAGGAAGGATGCAAATGGCGCACCCAATTGCCGGAGGAACGGTTCAGCATTGACAGTGATAACTTCTTCCTCTTCAGTGATGCGGACGGTGAGCCAAAGATGTGCTACCGCATACTGATCCGGTATATGGGATTTCCACAAGATGGTTTCAAACTTCATAAAATAGATTGGCTATGAGTAAAAGCAACCTTAAAATGGTAGGCAACTACGGTTGCTATCTTGACGACGATAATGTGATATCGTTTCAAATCGGTGATACTCCGCTCTCATCAGTGCTGGATCCTGACCCTATGTTTCCGGTACTCAATGATAGCGATTTTTCGGATATGCAATGGCAGAGCATCCAGGGATTCCAAGTCTGCAGCCGTGGCTTCAACAATCTGAAATGCGAAGAGATCGCCTCGGATATCAAAAAGAACCGGTTACTTCCCCGTTTGATAACCAAGCAGGTTAATATGTTGTATGGGCATGGGCTTGGTGTGTACAAGCCTACGGTTGTCGATGGCAAGTTACAGAAAGAATGGGTTGATTGTCCTACTGTCACCGATTGGCTTAATAGTTGGAAAGACCGCGGTCTTGAGTCTGATCATAAAGAGGTTGCCAAATCTATCATTAAGAACTACTACTATTTTCGTGATTTCTTTGTAAAATGGCGGTTTACAATGGGGAAGGGGAGAGGAGCACTTCCTGTTGCCGGTCTTGAAATAATGGAAAACAAGCATTGCCGACTGGCGACAACAAAGAAGGATGTTGCCACCGATGTAGTCTATTATAAGGATTTCCGGCATATAGCGGTAGGGAGATGGGGCTACGGAACTTCAACTTTCCGTATCTATCCTAAATTCAATCCGGCAGAGGTCGGTAATTACAAGTTTGCGGCGATATCACACCATCGTGAAAAATCCGTTGATGAGTTCTACGGGGTGAATGAAACACATGCCGGAACGAAATCGTATATCAAAGGCTCCAATGATACCGCCGATTATATAAACTCGTTCCTCCGCAACTCTCTGGCCGCTAAAATTCATATAATTATCCCTAATGCCTGGCTTGAGTCGAAACGTATCCAAATCACCAAGCTCTGTGATGAGAATAAGCGACGCAGAAAAAACAATGAGGAACTTTTAAAATATAATGATATTGAGATTGGTACAGAATTCAAAGAATCGACGTTAATCAAATATTTGCAGTCGGAACTCCGCAAAATATCCCGCTATCTTTCCGGAGCGGATAACCAGGGAAAAGCCTATGCAACTATCAGCTTTAAAAACAGCCAAGGCGAGGAAGAGCGTTGGAAAATAGAAACTGTTGATTTGAAGTACAAGGAATATATCGACGCACTGATATCCTACGATAAGCGTGCCGATGAAGTCTTACTCTCCAGTGTGGGCCTTGATTCTTCAATTTCGAGCGTCAGCAAAGATGGTGTTATTTCCAAATCGGGTGCCGATGCATACTACAACTACCTGATCTACATTATGTCGCTGACATCTGAAGACGAAATTTGTACGGAGCCGTTTAACCAGGCTTTGCAGATAAACTTTCCCGATTTATACAGTCAGGGATATCGCCTTGGTTTCTATCGTGAAGTTCCAGCTCGCCAGGAAGAAGTATCACCCAAAGACAGACTTAACAAGCAACAGTCATGACAATATTACAAGAACTATTTCCTACCATCGCGGAGTTTCGCAAATACGCTCCGTATGCCGAAAGTAACATTACTTTCGACCAGCTCAACTCATCAGCGGTTTCAGCCAAAAAGATGATGATGATTATACTCACGAAAGATGTCTATTCTGAAATTGTGAAGGTTGACGGAGAGCTTAAGGAGGCCTTATGTATGGCTATGGCCAATTTGACAATGGCCAAGCAGCTTATTTTCGATATCGTCTCAAATCGCAAGAATGATGTCGATATCTATAAGCATGAACAGGAAACCATGCGCCGTTCCTACATCGAAAACTATTTCAATGCAATGGATACGGTTATTCAATTGCTCGATAGTGAAGACAAATATCCCTCCTGGAAGGAAACCCGCTACAAGAAACTCCTTGATGGACTGAAAATTCAAAGCACCGAAGATTTCGATGTTCTATACTCCATCGACCTCTCTTATCTCTTTTTCTTCCGGACAATACCTATTCAGAAAGAAGCTCTGGATGATGGGCTATCCGCCTACTTTGAACGAGCAGAAGATAAAGAGGATATATTGCGGATACTTCATCGATGCCTGGCAAAACAAACCATTGCCATTGCACTCCGACGTTTTGATATCATTGAGTTTCCGCCTACGATCCGGAGCCTGTTCGATGATTCCAAGGCAAGTCGATCCGGGAAAGATGAGCAGGAACGCATGCTTGCTTTATCCGCCTCATTAATGGATGAAGTGAAACAAGAATTAGCCAATATCGACCTGATACTCACTTCGGATTCTTCCGGCTCCATCGATACCAACACTTCTTTTAACCGTCCTGATGACATAATATTAGTGATGCCATGCTAAACCAAACCATTGACTTTATGGCTAAAGGAGTTCAATATAGCATTCCTAATTCCTGGGAAGGCCTTACGCCATATCTTTTCCGATCACTGATCCATGATATATCCTTGATGGCCCAAGGCAAACTCTCTATTGCTATGGTCCGTGTGAACTATGTGTGCCGTGTTATGGGGTGGCAACTCAAAAAAATAAAGGATTCTGATGGATTGGCGAACTTGGCCTGGCTGGCCGAACAAGTAACATTCCCATTCACAATTGTCTATCCCGACAACGATGCAGCTCTTCAGGATCTCGATCCTGAAACACGAAAGTTATGCAAGCGCATTCCTCCACATCGCTTAACGGGCATCACCATTGCCAGATATCTGAGTAAGTTGCCTTATAACTATGCCGTTGACTCATGCTTTTGTAAACAGCAGATCCCGGCAATTCGCATCGATGACGATGAGCTGTATCCGGCCTATGATATAGATACCTCGTTCAACCGGCTCACTTGTTCTTTGGCAGCTCTTCAGTTCATCGAGGCCCGTTCCCTGATTGGCGGATCATTGGAGCAACTTCCACTCCTGGCCGCTATTCTTTACTATCCGGACCGGTACTCTTCTGATGGAGCTCATGCCCTTGCACACAAGTTTGTAAATCTGCCGGCAGATGAGTTGACGGCCATTGCCTTCAATTTCCAGGCATTCGTTAATTATTTATTTACCAAAACCGAGTTCAAGTTACTTACAGAGGCCAGGAATACCAAAGAGTCTGCCATTTCTACCGGTGCTCTTGAGTCTCTGTATAACTTGAGTTCTGATGGTCTTGGCGACGTTTATACCGTCGAGCGAATGAATATTCTCCAATACTTGACCATTCTTCGTAAGAAACTTATTGATACCGTCCGAAGCCTTCACTCGGCTAAGATGGAAAAGACAGACATCGCGAATGAAACCGGCTTACCCATTCACATAATAAATGATATACTATGATTCTGAAATTATTGAAGTACTTCGCCCAATACCCTCAGAAGGAAGGGGTGATCTCCATGTTTAGCAATGGGGCAAGCCGGTTCCCACAGTACTCCGCTCTGCTTGAGTACGTGAAAGGACTTCCGGCACCGTTCATGCCGGCACTTGAGAATCTTGTTTTCGGCCAGTCATATGATGATGTAAAAAGGCGTGTGGACGATATTACGGGTAACTACCTTTTCATTGATTTTGGAGAATTCTCCTCGTCCCGGGATTCCCGAAACTCCATCTTGGATCAACAGAAGCTGGCGGCTACCATCGCCATGAAGGTCACCGATTCAGCCGATATGATCGAAATCGCCATTGCCTCGGATATCACCTTATCCCTTCTTGCATCTCTCCGGAAAAAACTCATCCTGGATTCTCGATCGAATTCTTGGCTGGATAAGATATCCGATAATCACGATATCGTTCCTTTTGTTTCTCCGGAGTTTAAATCCATAGGCTGGACACTCATGTTCAGTTCCTCTGCAGCTGATCTTTTCGAAGTGAAGATACCACAATAAATGTCCTTTATCCGTTGCTGAGAACACTGTACTTTTGAAATAAAAAGAACGCTATGGAACTTTTTCTTAGATCAATTTTAGACCACTTGTGCCATATATTTTCCACTTTCTACGGTTGGCTAGTGGCCTTATTGCTTCTTATCTTCAATTTTTTTGCGCCTGCCTATTATCCTTTTCTTATAGTATTTATCCTCATCTTGGTAGATTTGGGTTGGGGAATTGCAGTTTCACTGAAAAAGGGAGATTTTGCTTACTCGGAAGCCGGGCGTGAAACCTGCATCAAAATAGCAATATACGGATGTTGTTTAGGTTCGGTCTATATGATTGAACACATGTTCCATCCAGGCATCACCGTTACTTCTGTCGCTGCGGCTGTAGCCGGAGCCTGTGAAGTTTGGAGTTTTAGTGCGTCCATGCTTATCATATACCCAAAGATGCCTTTCCTGCGTATCTTCCGTGCGCAACTTCGTGGGGAAATGGAGAAGAAGTTAGGGCGTAGTATTGATATATTTCTAAAATAAAAAGATATGAAGCATTTCACAATTGCGGAATTATGCCGCTCAAACACTGCCGATCGATTTGGAATTGACAATCGATGTAAAAAAGAACATGTTGCGAACCTCACACAATTGGTGGAACACGTATTGGATCCGCTAAGGGAGGCCTATGGGAAACCAATTATAATTAATAGCGGTTTCCGAAGTGAAGCATTGAATCGAAAAATAGGCGGTTCTGCCACCAGCGACCACATGAAAGGAATGGCCGCGGATATCACAGGCGGCAATCCCAAAGAGAACCGCCGCTTATTCTACCTCATTCAGGAACTTGGCTTACCATTCGATCAGCTCATCGATGAGAAGAATTTTTCCTGGGTTCACGTTAGTTATCGAGGAGCGGCCAATCGAAAGCAGATTCTGAAACTTTAAATATGCTATAACCATGCACTTTGTTCATAATATATTTATTGTGTTGTTTATCTTACTCCTGGTCGTGGGCTGTCGAAGTTCGCGATCAGGAACCTCACGTTCCGATATCGAAACTGACCACCTCAAAGAAACCCGGAAAGATTCTATAGACTTCAATGCAAAGTTTGCCCGCTACCTACATGAGCAAGAATCTGACCTCGCCGTCCGGATCGTGGAGTATTTCCCTCCGGAACCTGGTGATACAGCTTCACACGGTCCGGTCAAATCAGTAACCGATATTGACCTATCTTCCAAAAGCAAGTCCGATTCCACAATCAATCAGAAACAGTTTACTGCCAGTTCCGATACTACCTCGGAGCAATCCCATGAAATAGTAGAGGCGGAAACGACCTACCAAGTGAAATCCCAATCTTGGTATGAACCCTTCATTCCCTACCTTGTTTTAACCCTCCTGGCTACCATTATTTATTACTTCCGGCGCAAAAAATAATCATTTTTTTGCTCAAGCTAAACAAAGCTAAGAAGCTGATAATAAAGAAGATATTACTACGATATGTGCGTTAATAGTGTTACCTTAGCTGTACAATAATAAAGGTAAAGTATTATGAACGAACAAGTTACAAACATTCTCAATCAGAACATAACGAAGACAGCGAAAATACAGCAGCTCCTTCTTTTAGGTTTAACCCGCCGCCAGGTAGCCGACTTGGTAACCAACGGAAACTACGGTTTCGTACAGAACGTTTACAAGAAGATGCTTGAGGCAGGCACTTTCAATCAACAACAACCCGTAGTTGCAACAGCCATCCCGGAAATAGACTACACTTTCAACCGCCGCTTCGGCATCGAGATTGAAGCCTATAACTGCGATAAACACCGCCTTGCCCGCGAACTTAGCGAAGCTGGAATCGACGTAGCAGTTGAGGGTTACAACCACGACACCCGCAACCACTGGAAACTTGTATCAGACGGAAGCCTTAGCGGAAACGACACTTTCGAACTGGTTAGCCCGATTTTGGAAGGAGAAGCCGGATTGCAGGAGCTTCAGAAAGTTTGCTGGGTACTTGACTTTTGCGATGTAAAGGTAAATAATAGCTGCGGCCTGCACATCCACATGGACGCTGCAGACTTCACAATTGAAACTTGGCGCAACCTGGCAATAACCTACCGCCATCTTGAACCTGTAATTGACGCTTTCATGCCGAATACCCGCCGCAATAACACTTACTGCAAACGCCTTTCCGGTATTTCAGAAAGCCGCATTCGGGAAGCGCAAACCATTCAGGACCTTCGCAGGGTCTTCAGAAACGACCGCTACCACAAGCTGAACCTCGAAGCCTACGCCCGCCACCGCACGGTTGAATTTCGCCAGCATGGCGGTACAACCAACTTCACAAAAATGGAGAATTGGATACGCTTTGCCGCAAACATGATTACCTTTGCAAAACAAGGCATGGTTAACCCAGGATGCTCCCTTGCGAACATTCCTTTTTTAACCACCGACCAAAAAATATTTTTCAAACTCAGAACCAAAAAATTAGCATAATAATGACAACAACCTACACTTTGCAGGACGGCGGTAAAATTACCGCCACCTGCGCCGCCGATTTTGTAACCAAGTTACGCAAAAGCAGCCGCTTCGATAGTGAATGCACCGACCAGGAATACATGTATCAATTTGCCGACCGATTCCACGATCAGACCGGGAACGTAATCCGCGCCGATTCCCCTGAACATTTTCTGGAGGATTTAAAGTTATACAAATATTTAAATATTGAATGAAAGGTCATTTCGCATCTATACAAATGGGCGATTTATACTATTTTGCAGATTGATAATAAAATTATTATCTAAATATTTTGCAGGTGATAATAATTTCTTTATCTTTGTATTGTCAATCAATAAGAGCTCTTTGAATGACTGATGAAGAAGCGCTAAAAGCGCGGGTAGATGAGTTGATCGAGAATCTCAACTACTACCTCCGAAATTATCACCGGCTTATCGGGCTGGGATATAGAAAATCGGTACTGGACGCTGAAATAGAATCTCTTAAATTGGAGATTCAACGTCTTTCCGCATTCCGGTAGAAAAGAGGAAGCTGTCCGGCCAGACAGCTTCCTTATCTTCATTCATTATGTATTACTTAAAAAATAAAAGCTATGGGAGTAAAAGAAGATTTTTTCAGACTAAAAGAGGCTTGTATTAAAAGTAAAGGAGCTGATCGGATCAAAGCGGAGCAAGAAATGGAAGCGTTCTTTAACTCCATACGTCCGGAAGATGAAGCAGAACTTCAAGAAGCTGTCACAGAAGACTTTGCCAGGATTCATAATGACATTGAGGAAGCAAAGATTTTAAAGCAGCGGATAGAAGTGCGCAAAATCTTGTCTGAAACATTGCCGTTCATCTCTGTATCAGAATTCGCAAAGACTTATTTTGGAAAGTCGGCTTCATGGCTGCATCAGCGCATTAACGGGAACGAAGTGCATGGCAAAACGGCCACATTCACTCCCAGTGAACTACATCAACTGGCTGATGCCCTGAATGATGTGGCTAATAAATTGAAAAAGGCAGCAACGGCTTTTGTATAAGGCAGACTTGTAAATACCAACAATATGAAAATTAAAACAGAAGAGGAGTTTCATGCTTTCCGAGGAGAGATGGAAAAACTCATTGCAAAAGGTATTGTCTTGGGAGATATGGAACTATTGGATAAAGAGGATAAGGCAAGGTATGTTGCGCTTTCTCAGGCTATTAATACGTGGGAGTTTACTTCTGGGAAGTTTATGCCTCATAAAAAGAATTTATGTTTTCTTTTTGCATTCTCAAAATAAATTCCCAAATTTGCCATTGACCAATATAAACTAACTAATTCAATTCCTCATATCGTGTAATCCGTATTCAATCGGGTTCCGGGTGGTTCCGGTGGTCGCACGATATGAGGAATTGATGTTTTCATTGACATGATTGCGGACGAATTATTAGATGGACCGTTAAATGTTATGAGATTTCATAATACGGAGCACAACCAAGACTTTGATACAGACTGGATATCAGATATGAACACCAAGCAGATAGAGGATATGGTATTCACTCTCCATGCTTATGGTTACATAACTTATAAAAATAAACCTAAGAGTCATCATACCGCTTATCTTTGCCGGTTGACTCCGGAAGGTATGCGGTTCTGCCGAGAAGGTGGTTTTAGAGCCATCGCTGAAAAGAAGAAAAAAGAAAAGAAAGAAAAATTATATAAGGTAGTAATTGCTGTTATATCTACAATGGCAGCTATGCTTGCAATCATAGAATTCTTATTATAATAGTTAATAGTATGGCTACAATTGCTAATATTTCAAATATTATTAGCAATATGGATATTACATCATCTATAGAAAATCTTTTGCTCCAGCGTTTTTTACGTTGCTGATTGAATAAATAGTTTGGGGTTTCCATAATTCTTTTCTTTTGCTACAAAAATAACTTTTCTTTTTGCTATTCACAAAATAAATCCCCATATTTGCAGTGCCAAATAAAACGATAGTGATTCTATCCCGTTGCGTCCGGTAGACGCTCAATACGAAATTGGGCTTTTTTTATGTCCATAGGTACCATTTTCCTAATTAAGGAAGATGATATTCATATACGAAACTTACGGCTGTCTTTTCCATTTCTTGGACCTTCGGGAACACGAATCGTTTTGTTTGGCGACTTTAACGGGAAAATGACAGCCGTTCGTGTATGCGTAAACTTGTCATTAATGCCAAACAAAACGATTCGTATATGAAAACATTAGCCCAAGGCACGTCCTCCGTGCCTGTATTCCGCTCAACGCAGGATTGTAACACGCTCCAAGAGCGTTACTACCGCAGCCTATGTGACTGCGAAGTTAAAACCACTTCCGACCGTTGGTACATTGCTACCATCGCCAGTATTTGTGCTACATTTATCTGTTTACCCTGTATCTTAGTTGTAGCTTATTGCTGCCTTATGGCACGAAAATCAAAGAAAGGAGGCCATCATGAGAAATAATTCAGATGATGTCGTTATTCCTGGAGCCGTTTTTGAAATACTACAGCTCCAGGCAGCAACAATCCTGTTGCTTTCTAAGGAACAATTTCAGAGAACCGATTTAGAGTACAAATTAATTCAAAAAAGAATTCGCCATGAAAAAAGAAGAACAAAACGAAAAAATAACAGACATTAGTATCCACATTGCAGCCCTGTCTGCATCATTCAAGCCGGCACCCGATGTCCGTCATACGACTCACTGGTTTACCACCGATGAAGTTTTCGACGCCATCCGCCGCATTGATCCGGGTGCTCAGATCACCAAGGAGCAAGTTCATCAAGCCATGCATGATGCTGGCTACCAATACCAGAACCGCCCCGGATCCGCAGGATTAGACTTCCGCTGGATGCTCCAGGCGAAAGAAATAAAATAGAGTAAGACCCCGGGAAACCTCCGCTGTATTAGTTACACAAAAAATACCAGGTTTCTCGGGGCTGCTTTTGTCCTTTCCTTATCCTTTTCCTCTTTTTACATTCGCTGCAAATAAGCAGCGAGTATGATAACAGACCAATTAATCCGCAACAAATTTATAGCTGATGTCATGTCCCAGGGCATCAATAAGATTTATGAGACACAAGAGAATGTGGTTCGTACTTATCTGAACACTCGTTCCGGAGACCTGGTAGCACACCTCCAGCGTCGGCCTTTCACCTCTCAAGGCACCGATAATAATCAAGTTTATTACATGCGCATCTTCCCGTACCTTCGGTTCTTGGATATCAACTATCGTCGTGGATCCGACCGTATCTCCCGTCACATTCGTAGCAATCTTGCACTTTATAACCGTGTAGTCTGGGGAGTTCTCTATCATGAAACTTTTCCGGAGATCAAATACGGCTATACTCAGGAAATCCGGAGTTCCATCCGCCGGGAACTGGAGCAAGCTCTTGAACAACCCTCTAATTAAATCGACATGGCTAAGAAACATCTCTCCGAAGACGAAATCAGGTATATTATATCCGGTGACAGCTCCAAATTACAGGAAGAGCTCCATGCCCTCACTAAGGATACTAAAGCCCTTAAGAAAGAGGAAAGTGAACGCCGCAAGGCTATGGTAGAGCTTGAAGCTCAAGGAAAAAAGAACACGAAAGAGTACAAGAACCTCTCTAAGGAGTGTAGTGAGTACAGTAATCGCATTTCTGAGAATAATAAGCGGATCAGTGCTCTCAACCGTAGTATGAACGTCAATGATATGACTATGGGCCAACTCAAAAAAGAAGCCAAGCAACTTACTGCAGTGTTGGATAATCTTTCAGAATCAGCTAATCCGGAAGAATATGCCCGCTTGAACTCCAGGCTCGCAGATGTTCGCAATCGTATGGGTGAACTACGCAATGCAGGTAGAAAAGTTAATCAAGAAGCTGATAAGGGGGTGGCTCTGATGTCTAAGTTGAAACTTGCTGTCAAAGCCTTTATAGCAGTAAAGCTTCTTGGTTGGCTCAAGTCCGCTCATGATCAGGCCTATGAAACCCGTAAGGAGTTTGCCAAATATGAAGCCGTTCTTCGCAATACTTTCCAGTCCCAGAAGAAAGCCAACGACGCTATGAAGATGCTCCAGCAACTTGCTGCAGACACACCTTCTTCTATGCAGGAATGGACCGAAGCCTATATTAAACTCATTAATCGAGGTCTGAAGCCCACCAGCCAGGAACTTATCAATATGGGTGACTTGGCTTCCTCCCAGGGTAAATCCGTTGATCAGCTTATTGAAGCTATTCTCGATGCAATGACTGGCGAAAATGAGCGTCTCAAGGAATTTGGTATCAAGGCCTCCAAATCCGGAGAAACCACCAAGTACACTTTCCGCGGTGTTACTACCGAGGTTCGCAATTCTGAGGATGCTATTAAAGACTACCTGCTTTCGCTCGGCCGTATTGATGGTATTGCCGGTTCTATGGCTGTGCAAATGCAGGAACTTGAAGGTATTCAGTCCAACCTTGGCGATACGATGGATGCCTTCTTCAACAAAGTGGGTAAAAAGTTAGAGCCCTTTTGGAAATGGGCAATGAAAAAGGCCAATGATTTTTTTAGTGCTATGGGTGGTTTACTTACATCCTATACCGAAACCTATGATATGCATTTCGACAAAATGGTACAGCTCGAAGGCACTCTTCCTGGTTTAGTTTCTCGTTACGAAGAGTTGGCAGGAAAGTCATCACGTTCTGCTGAAGAACAAAAAGAGTTGGCCAGCGTCATTTCACAGATTCAGGCTATGGTTCCCGGTGCAGCTACAGCTTTTGATAATTACGGTAATGCCATTGCCATTTCCAGCGAAAAAATCGAAGAATTCTTAGCGAAACAACGTGCCTTGCTTAAATTTGAAAACCAAAATGCAATCAAGGAGACCACGGAACAACTTGAAAAGTATCGTAAGACCTACAAGAATCTTATTGCACAGCAGGAACAAGGTGGCGCAACTATAACTCAGACCAATGGCCAGTTTGGAGGCAGTACTTCCTATATTGACACCACCACTATGCCGCAGATTGAGGCAAATATCAAGAAGTATGGTGAGCTGATCCAGGGTGCTGAAGAAAAGCTGAAGCAATTGAATGGCCAGACGGTCGAGGATGCCATTTATTCTCAAAAGCAAATGCTTGAGGCACGCCAGAACTTCAACAAAATGGAAGAAGTACAACTGAAAGCTTGGATAAAAAACAATAAGGACACTTATAAGGAATACGCAGAAGTCGCTCAGGAAATATACAACAAACGTTTTCCAGAGGAGGATCCGGCAGTCGCAAAAAAGAAGGCAGAAAAAGCAGCTAAGGCAGCAAAAACCGCCGCTGATAAAGCCAGGACTGCAGCCGAGAAAGAACAGCGGGATAAAGTTTCTACTGAGCAAGCTGCAGTGAAATCCCTCGAAGCTCTCCGTGAAGAAGACTTGCAAAACCAGCAGAAGGCGTACAACGACTCTCTTGCTGCTCTGAACTCAGCACAGTCCACTGGCAAACTCACCAAGCAGCGGTACGAAATGATGCTGTTGGAACTAAACAAACAGAATGCCGATGCCCGTCTCAAGATTGAGCAATCCTACTACTCCGATGCACAATCAATGGCTCTTACTGATGCCAACATCAAGGAAAACATCGTCCGGAAATCCAATCAACGCGTCATCAATGCTGAAAAAGAAGCCAATGGTACTCGTGCTGCTATGCAGACGCAACTGAACGAACTTATCAAAAGTTTTAAGGATCAGTTCAAGCTGACCACGGTCGATGAAGACTACGATATGCAACTTGAGGTTCTTGAAGCATCTTACCAGGCTCGAAAGGAAATGGCCGAAAAGAATAACCTCGATACCATTGAGCTTGACAAAGCCTATTATCGTGCCAAGGAACAACTTGAATCCGAATATCAGCAACGTATCCTGGCTATTCGTAATCAATATGGTCTCACAACTCAGCAGGAACGCCATAATGCAGAGTTAGAGCAGTTGAAGATCGCGCGTGATCAGGCACTACTCACTGAGGAAGAGTATGAACAGGCTGTCCAGAACCTTAAGCGAGACAGCTATAAAAAACAGTTTGATTATTATGCGAACCTTTTCTCCGGAGCCATTCAGTCTTTGCAGCAAGCCGAGATGGACCAGATCGACGCGAAGTATGATGCCGAAATAGAAGCCGCCAAGGGTGATGCTGATGAAGTCGAACGTCTGGAAAATGAAAAGGCTCAGAAGAAACTCGACATCCAAAAGAAGTATACAGATGTAAACTTTGCAATTAAAGCTTCTCAGATTATAGCTGATACTGCAGTCTCTATAATGAAGGCTTATGCTGATCTTGGGCCTATTGCCGGATCCATTGCAGCTGCACTCATGGGAGTCACCGGTATAGCTCAGTTGGCTACTGCCAAAGCCGAACGCGATAAGGTCAAGAATATGACTCTCTCCGGAAGTACATCTTCCGGATCTTCTACCGGTGCCCGCGTTGCTACCGGTCGCCAGGAAGGTGGTAAAATCGATGTCCGCCGTGCCCAGGACGGCAAACTCTTTCCGGACTCCGACTATGATCCGGACGCTCGCGGCTTCATCGATCGCCCCACCGTCATAGTAGGAGAGGGGCCTGCCGGCCAATCAAAAGAATGGGTGGCCAGTAACGCTGCTGTCGAGAATCCCACCGTAGCACCTATCTTGGATATCCTCGATAAATCCCAGCAAGCCGGCAACATCCGCACGCTCGATCTCAACCAGGCTATCCGCGCCCGCATGGCCGGTTATGCTTCCGGCGGATCGATAAGTTCCACTTCACCAACTCCGGACCCGGTACCTACCGGTAACTCTGGAGCTGTACTTCCTCCGGAACTCATGGAGAAACTGGCTCGCTCCATCATCCATCTCGATGAATATGGAGTACCCGCTTCTGTAGTTCTTTCCGACATCGAACGGAAGACAGAGCTTCGTAATCGTTCTCGTGCCATTGGATCCAAAAAACAAGCATCATGAAAATAGTCAATACCAAGGCTGGACAAGCCTATCACCTCACTCCTGGTACCCAACTTGAAATCGAGCGTCCCAACCTTTTTTTCAACGAATGGGGTGAACAATCCTTACCAACTGATCTTCCGGATACAGACTTGAACCGTCAGCTTACCAACTATCCGGACATGCTGGCTAACAGTAGGAAACCCGAAACCATCGAGTGTAGCATCCAGAGCGGTGAGTACTTCATGCCTTGCCGTCAGGCCATACTTGGTGCCAAACGATGTGAAAAGATTTCCACTTCTTTCTACATGAACGAGGGAGCTTTTCTTGCCAAGATATCCGACACCAGCCTGAAAGACATCTTTGGCGATGAGGTAATCCCTGGCATCACCACCGTTACCGAAGGTATTGAGTTCTGCCGTTCACTTATTAGCGGCACACACTCAGATTATGCCATTTTTCCGGTATTCATAGACAACGGAGACAACTCTTATAAGATACTCAACCAGTACGGATATGTAGGGGACAACGGTGACTTCTATAATGGTTTGTTTACAGGCAAAAGCTCTGATTTCTATCATGCGGTCAGTCGCACGGAAACGGTTGATGATATGGTCGTTTCGGTTAGTCCCGGCTTTTACATCACTCCCTTCATACGTGCCAACTACCTTCTTAAACGCATCTTCGAATATTTCGGGTATATTCTGCTTGATAATTTTTTCACCCAAACAAGTCCTTTTCCAGATATGGTCTTTATCAATACTTGTGCCGATACGTTAGTAAATGGAAGCATCAAGATTACCGACTTACTGCCGGATTGCAGTTGCGACGTGGTACTTGAGGTATTCCGGAAGAAATTCATGTGTGAGTTTGTGCCGGATGAGGTTCGGCGAACCGTGCAAGTCAAATTGTTCAAGGACTGCTTGAGCGAGGAACCCACCATTGACTTGTCTTCTTACCTGACTTCATACCCGGAAGTTTCTTTTCCGGAGTGCTACCAGCAAATAGCCCTCGCTTCAGAACATGTCTTGTCGGACAATGGCAGCGTAACTTCTGAAAGTTCACTTCTTGATTTGGCAGCCAAATACCCCTCGATAGACTATAATCCGACAACCGGTACGTTTACAAGAACTGGTTTCAAGTATAACGGATACAATCCTTTGTTCGGTCCCCAATTTTATAGCCTTAAAGACATTGTGTCCCCTTCTTCAATGCCCTACCTGGAAGGCGTCGGTTTAAAGGTCAAAGAAGTCAATATACCGGACATGCAACCAGAATTCAGAGGAAGCACATACCTCTACTTGTCGGGTACATTAATAACTGTAAGCTTCTTGTTAGTCGGTACTCCCGTGTTTCTCAATTCGAAGATAGTCAAATCCGGTGAGGCTTCGGACAGCGAGACAGACACTGAAACCAATGCCGGCAATACGGGGTTGAAGCCAATGCTTGCCTTTGCCTATCAATACAAAGGATATCCGATGGGCACAGTCACCAACTACAGGATAACGACTGATTACAATGAGGATTGCCGTCTGTATGATTATTCATTGTGCTACAACGGTCCGGATGGGTTGTACGAGCGATTTTACCGCTCATATGATGACTTGTTGCGCAACTCACTGCATGCGGTCAAGGCCGAATTACTTCTTCCGGAGAATTTAAAGTTATCCCTCCCAGCCCATCTGCCGGTATTGCTTGAAAATCAAAAGATGCTGATAGACAAAATCATCTATCAGATAGGGGGAGAAAACGAACCGCTGGAATCAGAGTTGTTGACGATGAACCTGTATGAACCTGTATCATCGGCTAAGAAATTCGATGAGATTATTCCTACTCAAAAATATGAGTGGAAAATCAAGGCAAGTCACTCTGCTATTTCTGAACAAGAGTATGCTTCATCGCCCTACAAAGAATTAACGTTTGACATTATCTATCCCCAAATGAAGCCCAGTGAGGAACTTGCTTCGCTTGGAAAGAAGTTTTATGAGCGAACTACTTGTCTGTCATACGGAGGACTGAACGGAGGAATTAAATATGTTTGCGTTAACTATTGGCTCGTTTGCGAGGCTGTAACCACCTGATTTTGTCCTTTCAACATCCTTGTTTCCGCTCTAATTTTGGCATAAAAAGAAATCAATATGACAATACTCCAGCAACCGGACGCTTTATCGCTATCTAAAAACCTGAAAGAGTTTCGTATCTCTTCTTCTGATAAAATCTCTTTTATCCTAAGACATGGAGATGTTGAAATCCTGTCTCAGCGTTACGCTCCGTCTTCTGATGGTGATATTACAATTAACCTACGTGATATCATCCATGCCAGGCTGTCATATCAATTGCTCGAGTCCGGACAAGTATATGAGCAATCTTCACTTGTCTCAGATTTTACGGCTGTGATTAATGACACTACGTTAATTTTCCGTGTCATCCGCTCAGGCATTGATCGTTTGGCCGATTCTGCCGCCAATTTTCTCACGCAGAATTTCCTCACATGGCAACCTTCAATAAAGCCGGTTACCTATTACTCTCCGGAATTTCTGACTTACTATGCCACAATACCCTGTATGGCAAAGCTTCGTGCATACTTCACCGATACATCTGGATCCGTGATTTCACAAACCGACTACACTGTTGCTGAAATGCTTGCCGGCATCGCATATACTATGCCTCTGCAGTATTCTGTTGTTGCCGGTTGGGTTGGCCATAAATTGCCGGCCTATTATGATGTATGGGTTGAAAATCTAACAGGTCAGCGTCTCACATACATACAACGCTATTATGCTGAAGACATGCGTACTGAGCAAGAGCAGTGGATCCTTTTTGAAAATTCCCTCGGAGGTCTTGACACCTTCCGTGCTTATGGTACTACAACATTCAATGGTGAGCATACGCATAACCTGGCAGAGATTGACGAAATATCTCAAGAATACCGAGTAGACACTGAACGTAAGTTTCAAAAAAACACTGGCCACTTAAACTCGGATGAACGCAAATGGCTACTCGACTTCTTCCCCTCCCAGGCTAAATACCTCTATATCGGTAACTACTTGCGTCAGATCGTTGTCACCGAAAGTAACGTAAGTTACACTGACCGTGCACTCCCTTCCAATTACACATTTACATTCAAATATGCGGATGCTCGTCCCTTATTAAACCTTCCCAGAACTGACGTTCCTGCAGATGTTCTCAACATCACTGTGCCTGAAGTCGGTTCTTTTACAGTGCCCCCTCGGCTTGCTGAGTTTCCTCGTCTTCCACTTTCCGAGGGGGCACTCTTTCCGATTCAAAACCCATACTCTGAAGAATGGGGGATCACGACCGCTGAAGCTTTTGCTACTTTCGTTGGCCAGCAGCTTTCAGAGTTCGCCGGATCCGGAGGCGGTATTGGACATCAACATCGGAATATCGACCTCTTGAACCTACTTAGCTATGTCGCAGAATATCTGTTAGTCAACAATAAGAAGATCAAAGCAGGTTATGCCGATATAGCAGGTGATATAGAGGGTGATAAGTACATACACAAAGATCGGGTTGATCGTACCGATTATTTGTTGAAATTTGGTGAGTTTATCGACTCGCTAATCACCGGTGAAGGAGCTGGTATATACCCTGACGGGCGTGGGCAATTCAGCCGTTTGGAGGTACGGGAAGCTTTGATTGTTATGCGTCTTATCATCAATGAAATTCAGGCTATGTCCGGGGATTTCTCTTTCTCTGATTGCGGTGCCATTGAAAAGGTTGAGTTGTTGGACGATGGTACCTACAGGCTTACTATGGAGAAGCGAACAGATACGGATTGGACTACATTAGAGGAAGACGACGTATTATATTCTATCGTTAACTCGCTGTTGGTCGGGGGTACAGACTATTATACTTCCTGGTTCAGACCGGTATCGAAAAACCGCAACGATAATACTTTGACTGTAGTTCTTTATCCCGACAGCGAAGTACCGGGCGGCAAGAACTACCCACCGGTTGAAGGATATAATGTCACCCGCAGAGGTAATGCGAAAGTCCCGGATGCTGGAGAGGCTGCAAACGAACGTGCTCAAAGCTGGTTGCTTTCATCCCGTGAAGGCAGGATCATGTTCTTGCAGAATGTTTTCAAACCCATGCTCGAAGACTACAACTATGCGTTGACTCTCGGCCGCTTCCCCAACGTGAAGATGATAGAGAAGCTTCCTATCGGTCCTACAGATGTCGGAGTCATGTCGAAGATTGGTGTCTTTGAAAAGGTATATGAAGCTGACTGGAATGGGACAATCATCCCCAAGAAGGTAGACCGGGGCGAGTGGTCCCTGGCTATAGCACAAGGAGATGAACCTTACCGATTTGTAGACTATGAAACCCAGTTGGAGAATCAGAAGGTGATAACTACACTGGAACAGCATACAGTCTATCATTATGGCTGTAAATGGGGGTGCCTGATTGATAAGACCACCGAAGAACCTCAATGGAACTCTGCCGGATGGACATTATTCGAAGGTGACAAGAACTATCATCTTGACTTTACTTCGACTGCCGGTTGGCAGTTCTTCAAGAATGGCGTGAACACCGATATCGCTGCCGTCGTGAGTTATGGAAACCGTGATATTACCAATGTCCTTATGGCTACTACCGGTGTCGAAGTGGAGTGGCTACGGGATACCGGGAATGTGCCAGCGGATAACAGTTGGAGCCCCACCTATGCAGACGGACAGAAACATGTTATCCGGTTGACTTCCGCCGATATGGGGAGCGAATGGGGATTTTCAGTCCGGACGGTGAAATTCATCTGCCGGGTATTCATTCCGGTGGGTGAAGATATGGAGACAGTTGAAAATTATGTTGGATTTAGAATTTGAAAGTTATGAAAAAGAAAAGGTTACAAAAGAAAAAAACTTCACACAGGTTTGTGAAGTGTGAAGTCTTTGATAGGATGTTTACTTCGTCATTTTTTGATATATCGGACAATAAAAATAAAGGTTATGAAAAATAGCATAGGTTTTATCGCGTATCCTAAAGTCGTAGAGTATAGATACAAACTATTTGGATTTATCCCTTGTCGCAGAATGACAATTGTTAATGAAATACTTGGCGGTAAGAGTCTTGAGGAGTTGGTAAGGGAGAAAACAGGGCATAAAAAAGTAACAATAATAAGTATAAGATAGTATGGCTATACAGACCCAATCCAAAGACGTACCGGTACACATTGATCCTTATTCTTTCCTGGCAGAGATACAGGTTCTATCCGGTAATCCTGTACAGAACTATAATAAGGACACGAACGATTACGAACCTGACCGTTCGCTCGTTCCTTGTGTACTCATGCCTTACATTTCCGTGCAAGATCCGGAAGGGGTAATGAACGGCAGCCAGGTAATCACCGGTGCCGAATGGTACGAAGGTGCACCGAAATCAGATGGCAGTAACCGCATTGTAAATAACGATGATTATGCCATATCAGCCACGGGTAAACCCACCTATTCTTTGACCGTAAAGAAGAATGTGGACTACAACAGCCCGATAGAGCTGCATTGTATCTTCTCTATCACGGATAAGCGAAAGAATACCCAGGAAAAATTTGAGCGTAGTATTGTACTTCGCACCAGCATCTTTGACTCTAACAATTACTCTTTGAAGATCAACCGGCCCAAAGGCTGGACTATCAACCCTCTTGAGGTGGTACCCAACAGCAAGGGAGAATGGCTGTATGATATAACCGCACAAATATACTCCGGTGAGGATATCGTGGCTGATTCCAATGCCGCTTATTGGTGGGAGATACTTGACGGTACAACATGGCGTGACTTTACGGCTGATGAGCTTGAGGTGTTCGTCTCCGGCAAGAACGTGGACGGTACCTGGAGTAAAAAACTGACGCTCGACGCCCGGTTCTTCCGGAATATTTCTGTGCGTGTCCGTGGTGCGTATTATACCGGTACCCGTCCGCCTTCGCCGACTTCGGACGAGATGCAGGCAACGACTTCCATCAAGGTGGAGATGCCCGGTACATTACGCGCTGACATCCGGCAGACGAAAGGTATCAAGCTAAACTCCCGCATGAACACCACGGTCGGTTACGAGTGTGTGTTGTCGTACAATAAGAAGTTGATTGACAGCAACAAGGATAACCTGTTTGTGATTGACTGGTATGCGAAATCAGCCAAAGCCGGAAGCACAGCAAAAAATGTCGGGCGTGGGAGAGCAGTTGAGTTTGTTCCCTCTGCATATTCTTTCGATCCGCTGTACCCTATATCGGTATATGCTTTAGTGAAGATGTATGCAGTAACGGCATTGGTTACTACGAGTGACGATAAAGTCTTGACTACGGGTGACGGTAAATTGATTATAACATCTAAATATGAGTAAGTTATGAATTATCTGTTAGTAAAACCGGAAGAATTGGATGAGCAGGGTTACGATTACAAGTATGCCGAACGCATGCCGGACGGTCGTGTAATTCTACCGCTCAGTGCTTTGAAGGTGCTTTCTAATTTCAACCCAGAAGTACTTTCGAAGGATAAGTTGAAAGCTCTGATAAAGGAGCAAAAGGAAAGCGGCCTGTATGATCCTTCAGAAGAAGAGAATGCAGGCAATAGTGAAGAGCCGGGAAACGGTGGGAATGTTAATGGGGGCGAACTTTCAGGAGAAAATACCACCATTGAAGAATCGACTCCGGCCGAAGACCCTGTTGAACAGGAAGGAGGTGACGTATGAGACTTGACGGAGTTTTTACCCTCATTGCTTTAATGGATGGCACGACTGTTAACGGTACTATCCGGGTAGAGGGTACCCCGCTTGTGCAACGCTATAACGAGGGTACAGCCGTGTTTATCCCGAACTTTGAAACATTGGCCGAGAATAATCGCCCGACTGTTGTTGTAATCCTGCGTGATATCTCTGATGGCGGCGTTCTTGTACCCAACACGATTGAGTTTCGCTATAATGACTTACTGTTGACCTTTGACAGCAACGGTTTGTCAACGAATGCCGGTATGGTTGGCTTTTTTAAAAAGATAGACGCTTACAGTACTACCGTTGGCGGAGCTACTTATAAGGTACCGGCCTTGCGTGTGATGAAGAACCTTGTGCCGATATCCAATTATGACAATGACCGGATCACTGTCTCAGGTACCGTTGAAATTGGCGGCTCTTCGATTGAATTCAAAGCGCTGTCAAAAGAGGTCGTAATTCAGGAATCTACCGGGAACCAGTATGATGTTTTGATAACTAACAACAAGGGTTCACAGCTTCTTGAGGATGGGGAGTCTTTGACCGATACAGCCCGTATTTTCAAAGATGGGGTTGAAATTACCGATTACACCGGCTTTACTTTCCAGTGGGTGAAGATGCTTGGAGATGGTGAAACAAACTGGGGTACATCCCGCACTCAGGCGGTTTCTACCAATGATGTGGACAATGTGTTGAAGTTACGTTGTGATGTGAAGAAAGACGGTTCATTGGTTGCCTCCGGTTATGATGAGATTACCGACTTTTCCGATCCATACTATACGCTTTTCAAGTTTACCGGCATTAGCGGTAATGTAGTAAAGAAGGGTGAAACAGCAACGGTTACTCCTGTTGCCGCCAAACGTAGCACAGGTAAGGAAGAGCCATCGCTCATTAAAACCTGGACCTTCTCTCTGAAAGATAACACCGGTGCCGCATTTGTTTTGACGGGAAAGGATTCCGCCACATTTACGGGAGCCAATGCGAAGATTACTTATGAAGATATGGTACGTGCTAAAATGGGTTTATCAGGCACTGTTAGCGGAACTGCATAAATTGTATGATATGATACTGACAGGAACATTCTATCTAACTGCTGAATCTGAACGTCTCTGGATTGGTGTCAATCCAGAGACGGTATCTTTGGATGCTAATAACATACAGGCTGCACCGCTACAAGTCCGGTTCTGGGCTGGTGAAGGGAGCAATAAGGTGTCCATGCCTGCCTATCTCACGTTCCGGGTTGAAAGTGTTGTCGGTAGTAGTGTAACGAAGTTGTTTGAGGATAAGCCGGAAGCGAAGGTTAGCTCATACGACTATACTATTCCTTCAGATCAGTATGCCACTGCCAACCGTATCAGTATCTATGCTTATGAGGATGCTGGTCGGACGAAAGAAATTGATAGTAAACAGGTGAACATTATTGCCGCCAATCCTACGCCATTTCCGCGTTCGGAAGATTGGAATGTGGACAATGTGTATAAGAACGGAGAGTATCTGAAACAAGACAATGTGCTGTACATGTGGAGCAGCCGCGTTCCTGGAAATACGGAGATTAGCCCGAAGGAATGGATTGAAGCTCATCAAGAGAGTGGACTGTGGACGCCTTATCCTTACGATAAGTTAATTGCGGCCGAGATAGCTCTCTTTGATTTCGCTTTGATAGGATCGGCGGTATTCCAGGATGAATACATGATATCACAGCAGGGTGTTGATGCATCGGGCAATCCTACTGAGGATTATCGGAAGTTTGGTACAAATGCGTTTACTCCTAACCTTATGCTCAATTTTAAAACCGGAGATTGCGAATTATCTGGTAGTATAAGGAGAGGAATAGTCATTATTGATTCGGAGGCTCCTCATCAAGGAATCACTAAAAACAATATTTATGTCTATAAAAGTGACAGTAATACTTTGATTACTCTCTTTTTCAGTTCGGGTTCAAGGTCGTTCGGGACAGAATTTAGCATAATCAATGGTGGCACTGGTGTTGTTTCTATCAGTTATATAACTGACTTGGCTTTTTTGTTCAAAGGAAAACAGTATAGCATTGTCAAATTGAATAAGCCTGGCGATATTGCAGAATTCATATTTTCACCGATGACACATAATGCAGCTCCAAATATGAGTGTTGCTCTTGTCCTTAAAAACAAATCTGACTTTAAAGCGTCTTCCGATGGAATAACATTGGAGAGCATTTAGTACATACGGCGAAGGTCGTCTTTTTCAGCGTCTCCCAATGCTGTAATTTTGGGGAATAAAATTAAACAAAAAGAGATTAAAAATAAAATGTTAAATTGGGCTGATTTTTATAATAGAAATGACGCCCCTTAAAAATACAAGGGTATGGAAAAGATAAAAATGAAAGAGTATTTAGCTAATTTGCCTACGGAAGTACCATCTAAACTTATAGGGCTTGATAGTAATGGAAGTGATATAGTGTCAACTCCACAACAAATTATGGATACTACAGATTGTTTGCAGATGAAATCACTGTACGGCACTATGTCCGAATCATATTATTGCAAGATTGTAACAATGTCTCTCTCTGGTAGTGGAACATCTCAAGAAGGCAACTTAAATAATATTGTCTTAAAAATAGTTGGAGGCAACACATACACTGTACCTAACAACCTGTTGTACTTATCACTCGTATGCCATAGAGAAACGGTAACAGCCAGTAAAAACAGTATAATAGGTGATTTAGAAATAGGCTATGTAAAAAATAATAATATAATAGAAATATGGGTAAAGTCGCGAGCGTTTTCTAATACTATTTATGCATCTATTCTTGGCAGGATCAGTCGAAATACCTTAATAAAGAATGTATATCAAAAGACTGCCCCAGAAGGATATACAGTGATTAATTGATAGGGGCTTAACGCCCCTATTATCATGTTGTTTCAATTAACACAGCCCCTTCCGGTAATGATTCTTGTTTAAGATGGTAGGAAAAATTTCCTGATTCTAATAGAGGAGATATATGTGTAATTGAATAGTCAACAGTTGTTACTAAATATATTGAAACCTTATTTCCATCCTTTACATAATAGAATTTTGCAGACGCACCGCTATTTAGTTTGTTAAGAATATAAGAGTATGTACCCATACTGGCCATTGAAAATGATAGCAAATATACACCGCAAGAACTTCCTTCAATTCGTCCAGTGGTGATAAATGCGACCACGGCGGTCTGACCTACTGCTGAATACAGCTTAATGCAAGCCAATTTCTCTGTAATACCTAATCCTTTTGCTTTTACAAACCGATCAGAACCGGCAGCCAATAATCCTTTTTGGGTTTGTGTGGCAACAGGAATATTATCTCTGATTTCTTCTATCACACTACTGTCTATAAGTTTCACTTTCTCCATACCCTTGTATTTTTAAGGGGCATCCATTATGTGAGAAAATTACTCTATAAATATATGGTAGATTTACGAGTAAAAATCACTGATTACTATCGCCCCTTAAAAATACAATGGTATGGAAAAAGTTGATTTGAATAGCGCAGATGTGGTAAACGAATTGATTACCACAATTCCTGTAGCTACAACAGAAAAAAATGGTCTTAAACCAGCCAGTGATGTAAAAATGGAAAGAAGAATACAAACCACAGTATCAAGGGTCGTATATGAAATGAACACTAAAACAGCAATATCCACTTCTTTGCTCATTAGTATTGCTGCTTTTGGAGGTGGGCCAATGACTTTATTTTATATGACTATCAATAGATCAACCGATGTTTTGAAGGCACCTACGATAATTTTAAATCGGATAGGCGGGGCAAGTACTCCATCAACTCCACGATTTAAGGTATGGAGTGATGGAAATACTGGTGCATTCAAAATTATTTTTGAACGCACCCAACATACACCAGCTATATATGCGAAGATTATGAATACTGTCCAAACTATAGATAATATCCCTTTGACAGAAGCCAATCAGGATGAAGTTGATGCAGCAACATATATTGATGTGACATGAAACAATGATGAAAGAGCCGGGAGATTGTTTATCCCGGCTCTTCTTCAGGTTAGAATGACGTAACAGGACGAGCGCGAAACACATTGTTTATTTTAGAGTAAGTTCCACGGGTACCCGTAGAAAACCCCATAACCCATGCGCTTGTTTCCGAGTACTCAGTGGAAGCCCAATGCCCTATTGTCGGGATTGGCGTAGCACCACTGATTTTAGTCAATGCAGAATTGATTGCACTGAGCTTTTCGTATATCATCCCAAGTTCTCCCAATGATGGAAGCCACCACGAACCAGCAGCTACTCCGCCATTGCTATACGCTGCACAATACCCTGGAGCATAGCCATCTCCATCTCCTGCGAAAGCATCCGAAGCTACAATATCATAGGTGTTTCTCTGGCCAGCATAATCAGCATCGGCGACTTCTCTGGATGTCGTTGTAATCGCATTGCCCGCGCCGGCAGTAGAGCCCCAACGAAGAAGAGATTCGTGAGGGGCTATTAATAAACGCCGACCTCCTGACATAATCGCTACACCTACAGCATCTGTTCGGGAAGTACTCCATTCTTCCCAGGATACGAGAGCTACTCTATTAAGTCCGTCTCGATACGCAATCCAAACTTCTCCTTTCGTGGCTGGAATATAACTTGCTATATCAGTTGCAAGATTACTCTTATCTATTAAAACTGGATTCCCATCTGTATCTATTCCTACAACATGCGTGACATTGCTAACTTTAGCCAGGTCCTTTATATATATCTTCTCCATACCCTTGTACTTTTAACGGGCGATAGTAATCAGTGATTTTTACTCGTAAATTTGACATATATTTATAGAGTAATTTTCTCACATAATGGATGCCCCTTAAAAATACAAGAGTATGGAAAAAATATTAATTAGCGATGCAGAAGTGGTAAATGAGTTACTAACTACAATTCCTGTAGCTACAACAGAAAAAAATGGGCTTAAACCTGCCAGTAATGTAAGACAGGAAAGGAGACTTAGTACTTCCAACTCATTGGTAATATTCGAACCTGAAGTTTCTACAAATCCAAAATCCACAAGCCTCTTAATATCCGTAGCGGCATCTGGTGGAGGTGTTATGACTCATTATCTAATGTCCATTAATAGGGCCTCTGGGAGTATGAAAAAACCTACAATAATTTTAAACCGTATAGGCGGGTCCTCTTCCTCTAATGTCCCCAAATTTAAGTTATGGGCTGACGAAAATACTGGAGCTTTTAAAGTTATATTGGAACGAATACAGTATACCGTTGGCGTGTATGCTAAAATTCTCAATACTTTCCAATCTTCCTCGGACGATATTTCTTTTGCTACTGCCAATCAAGATGAAGTTGACGCAGCAACGTATATTGATGTGACGTGAAATAGGGGCATAATGCCCCTATAAATTCATTAACATACTGATTCTGTATAGTTATTCCTACGTTCATTACATTATTGATAGCTAATATAGAATCGAAACTGATCATTAGTCTTGTTTTGTACAACAAATTTAGATTCAGCTGTTTTAAATACATTTACTTTTCCTGTTGTATCTTTTACAGTTGATAGATTAAACCCTATCCCGCTTATTTCAGAAACAATCTTAAGAGCCATCGTCCCTAGAAGCAGAATTGACGAATATCCTTTTTGGGTAGACCATAAAGCTATCATTCCATAACTATAATCAAATTCCATTTCCAAATCTTTATCTAATGATATATATTGTTGATAAGGGCTTTTCTCTGTAAGAATAGGCATTAATCCCTTTTCCTGCCTTGTAGCCGTAGGGATAGCCTCTCTAATACTATCAACAACGGTTGCGTCTGTTACCTGTATCTTTTCCATACCATTGTACTTTTAAGGGGCATCCATTATCTGAGAAAATTACTCAGTTAGGATCCGATAGTCAATGGGGTAAAAATCACTGATATTAGTTGCCCCTTAAAAATACAAGGATATGGAAAAGATACAGATTACAGATGCAAATATAATTGAAGAGATAAAAAAAGCAATGCCTACCGTAACCTCTCAGGCTAAAGGATTAATGCCTATGGATGGATTCTTCTCTAAAACACCGATTGCGAAGGAAGATAATGTTGACGAACTGTTAACGACAGGTATTTACCCTCACGGCTTTCGTATTGTTACTTCTATATCAAGTTCATCTTATGGTATTCTGTTAGTCTTTAAAACACAATATAATTATGTAGTACAATTGGATCTTTCGTTAAATGGCACAATTTGTATAAGAGGTTGTCATACATCTACAAGCGATGGTTCAGCTATCTGGGATAGTCAATGGACTAAAATTAATTAGATGGGGAATTTCCCATCTAATTAATAAATTCTGTATAATGTATGTATTATAATTCTGTCCACTCAGATATATCTGTTGTTATAACATGCGTAAAGACACAATCATCGGTGTAAAAACCTTGGAAACATGTTCTGAAAGAATATTCTGTATTGAACTTTATTGCCATATAAAGTTGTCCGCTGTAATAACATGTACCTAAATTAAAATTTGTACTTGCCCCATAAAGTGCAGCACTTGCAATCTTTAAATCGCCAACAAACCTTCCTGCTACTCTAAAAAAAGACAAATCTGTTTTAACGTAGAAAGGAGCATACGGTTGACCATCTACAACTCCACCCCTCAATAAAAACAATGAGCCTAAAACGCCTATAGCGTCAATCGTATCTGTTAAATTAGGAATTGGAGCGATTAACAATATTCTACTCCCGATTCCGGTCGTAGAGCCGGGTTTATACTGCGTATATTTCAGTTTATTTGTTCCGGACGAGATAGCCTTATAATCCATTCTCAAAACATCATCTATCTTTGTTAAAATGTCGTTTCCAGATACATCAATTCCAACGAAAGAGGTTGGAGCGCCTACTGGGAAATTACCTATCTTTACTTTTTCCATACCCTTGTATTTTTAAGGGGCATCCATTATGTGAGAAAATTACTCTATAAATATATGGTAGATTTACGAGTAAAAATCACTGATTACTATCGCCCCTTAAAAATACAATGGTATGGAAAAAGTTGATTTGAATAGCGCAGATGTGGTAAACGAATTGATTACCACAATTCCTGTAGCTACAACAGAAAAAAATGGTCTTAAACCAGCCAGTGATGTAAAAATGGAAAGAAGAATACAAACCACAGTATCAAGGGTCGTATATGAAATGAACACTAAAACAGCAATATCCACTTCTTTGCTCATTAGTATTGCTGCTTTTGGAGGTGGGCCAATGACTTTATTTTATATGACTATCAATAGATCAACCGATGTTTTGAAGGCACCTACGATAATTTTAAATCGGATAGGCGGGGCAAGTACTCCATCAACTCCACGATTTAAGGTATGGAGTGATGGAAATACTGGTGCATTCAAAATTATTTTTGAACGCACCCAACATACACCAGCTATATATGCGAAGATTATGAATACTGTCCAAACTATAGATAATATCCCTTTGACAGAAGCCAATCAGGATGAAGTTGATGCAGCAACATATATTGATGTGACATGAAACAATGATGAAAGAGCCGGGAGATTGTTTATCCCGGCTCTTCTTCAGGTTAGAATGACGTAACAGGACGAGCGCGAAACACATTGTTTATTTTAGAGTAAGTTCCACGGGTACCCGTAGAAAACCCCATAACCCATGCGCTTGTTTCCGAGTACTCAGTGGAAGCCCAATGCCCTATTGTCGGGATTGGCGTAGCACCACTGATTTTAGTCAATGCAGAATTGATTGCACTGAGCTTTTCGTATATCATCCCAAGTTCTCCCAATGATGGAAGCCACCACGAACCAGCAGCTACTCCGCCATTGCTATACGCTGCACAATACCCTGGAGCATAGCCATCTCCATCTCCTGCGAAAGCATCCGAAGCTACAATATCATAGGTGTTTCTCTGGCCAGCATAATCAGCATCGGCGACTTCTCTGGATGTCGTTGTAATCGCATTGCCCGCGCCGGCAGTAGAGCCCCAACGAAGAAGAGATTCGTGAGGGGCTATTAATAAACGCCGACCTCCTGACATAATCGCTACACCTACAGCATCTGTTCGGGAAGTACTCCATTCTTCCCAGGATACGAGAGCTACTCTATTAAGTCCGTCTCGATACGCAATCCAAACTTCTCCTTTCGTGGCTGGAATATAACTTGCTATATCAGTTGCAAGATTACTCTTATCTATTAAAACTGGATTCCCATCTGTATCTATTCCTACAACATGCGTGACATTGCTAACTTTAGCCAGGTCCTTTATATATATCTTCTCCATACCCTTGTACTTTTAACGGGCGATTGATGCGTAATTTGCCTGTACAGGATTAGTTTACTAACTTCACCGACAAAAATGATTTACGCTTATATTCGTGTCAGCACCGATAAACAAACGGTCGAAAATCAGCGGTTTGAGATTCAAAATTTTGCTAATGACCGTAGGCTGATAATTGATAAATGGGTTTCCGAAACGGTATCAGGCACAAAGTCCGCTAAGGACAGAAAGTTGGGGCCACTCTTAAAGAAAATGAAGAAGGGTGATATGCTCATACTTTCTGAAATAAGCCGTCTTGGTAGGAACCTAATGCAAATAATGTCGATGCTCAACCTTTGCATGACGAAGGAAACCTTTGTTCTAACTGTTAAAGAAAGATATGAGCTTGGCAATAACATTAATAGCCAGGTGTTGGCTTTTGCCTTTGGGTTATCAGCACAAATAGAACGTGATCTTATCTCCCAGCGTACTAAAGAAGGACTGGCACGGCGTAAAGCAAGCGGTCAACAGTTAGGTCGGAAGAAGGGGGATAAGAACACGCACTATAAACTCACCGGCAAAGAAGGTGTTATCCGGACTATGCTTGATTATGGTTTTTCCAAAGCTGCCATTTGTCGAAAACTTAAATGCAACTTTAAAACGCTTGATGACCATCTGATAAGAATGGCTTCATCCTCATAAATTGTAGGACGGTAGGACGGTAGGTGCCCAAAATGAGGGTTATGCATTCCTTTTTATCTATAAGATACCATTGAAATGCTTTGTCTCTTCATGTACAGTCATATTTTCTCCTTTCAAGTATTTATTTGTAGTTGAAATATCAGTATGTCGTGCCTGATCTCTGGCTATTACAATACCTTCAGAGTTTGCTAAGTCCCGGATACCAGAATCTTTAAGGGAATAGAACTGATAAGTATCTGGAAATTTTAGAATTTCGCGAACTTTATTAAAATAGGTTCTGAAGGTTCGGGAAGTGATCTTCTTATAACCAGGCTTGAAGTCGGTGCTAAATAAATAGCAATTCGTATCGCTATCGAAAATGTGCAAATTAAGCATTGTCTTAATTAATACATCATTGAGGCCCACCATTCCATCCTTGCGATTTTTAGAGATGGATGATGCGATAAATACCTTCTGTTCTTTTAGGTTTATATCCCTCAGACGTATGTTAGATAGCTCTTCCGGCCGTATGAAAGTATAATATTCCATTTGGCAGATTAGGAGGAAGTATTTATTGTTTTCTTCCAGGTATTCTTTTAACCGGCGTAAATCTGTATGAGTCAAAGCACATCTTTTCTTTTCCTCTTCAGCCAGGCTCTTTATTTTTTCTACAGGGTTATAATCCATGTATTGTTTCTCCGTCAGCCAAGTACAGAAAGAAGAGAGCCATACACGATAGTTGTTCCTGGTTCTCGCGGATGCATCCCTATCAAGCAATATATAGTCTAAGAAATCACTCATGTAAGAGAGGTCAAACTGATAGATATACATTATTGGAAATGTGCGGTTGTTATTATATTCGGATAATACCCTTATCCGCTTACGATAGTCCGTAAAGGTACTATCCTTTATCGTTTTATTGGCATGTAACTTCTGCAGATACCTGGTATATATACCAATCACATCTTCAAATTTTGAATACTGTCTTGAGTTAGAAACGTCTGCCCAAGGATTCCACCCGGAGCGTAGCCGATTGGTAACGGTGGCGATAATCTCTGCGGCCATCTTTCGTCTTTCGGTTATTTTCTCGATGTTATTGAGCATATACTTCTTCCGTTTCATTTCTTTGGTCGCTGGATCCAGACAACAGAAGTCGACGTACCAATACTTACCGGTATGTAATTTCGGCAATGTGTAATGTAGAATCTCCTTGAGAGATGTTTTTTTGCTGGTTTTTGAAAACATTTTTTTTACGTTCTTTCAGGTATGGAGAACGTAAACGTTTGAAAATCAGTGATTATAAGTTGTCCCGATTTTGTCCCACTTATAAAAGAAAATAGCTGTAAAACCTTCGTTCACAGCTATTTAACTCTGCACGGGAGGAGAGGCTCGAACTCCCGACACCTGGTTTTGGAGACCAGTGCTCTACCAACTGAGCTACTCCCGTGTTTGCGGCTGCAAAGGTAATGTAAACTTTCAAATATGCAAGAGAGATGAGCGATTATTTTAACGCTCTCTCGTCTTATAACATCTGTAAGTCCTGATACATAATGCGGTAGGCTGCTGCTTTTTTTTCTAAAGCAAGCGGATAAGCGCGCGAAGAAGAAGGCATCCGATAGAGTCGCATAGGTCTGCCATCAAAAACAAACTCTGTAAAATCTCCCACTTTCGGCTTTTCAAGAGAGAACTGTTCGCATAAAGTTTCTGTTGCTTTCTCACCTGTGGTAACTATGGCTTTACATTCCGGTAAGCGACGAAGCATGCCCTTGATATCCGTAGGTTCTACAACTTCCAGAAATTTGTCGGATGCATTGTCCTGCAACCGTCGTATGGCGGTAGCTGTATCAAATAGGGCAATGCCTTTTTCTTGCAGGAAAGGAATAATGCAATCTTTGTCGAAAGCTTTTGCCGCTTCGTTCAGAAAATGGTTCTTATCATTGAAGAACAAGAGTCCTACAATCCGCCACATATCATTGTTCCAGTTCGGATAATAAAACTCCATCGACCACCTTTTCTTTTGAGGTGGAAAACTTCCCAGCATCAGCAAACGGGCGTTAGCAGGAAGAAAGGGTTCTAAAGGGTGTCGCTCGATTTCCATACTTACTATTTTTAGGATAAAAAATGTCTGAAAAGCCCGGAATATGATTCAGACTTCTCAGACGACTCTGTGATTTTCTTATGCAAAAGTATAGATTATTTCCGGAAGTTACTCTGCTATTTCCAAATTACTCATTTTTTCTGTGATGCGGAAAGGGAAGTCCGGATATTCGTACAGGCTGAACCGTGATTCGGTTTTGCCTTCCGTATAATTCCAGATACTTGCGTAGTCTTCCACATCTTCTCCCATGGCACGCAGTTGTCGCAGGTAGGCGGCTATGGACTTATTCTCTACGATATAGACCTGTCCGAGTTGATTGATTATCGGGCTGTGGCGACGTGTTCCGTCGTGGTCGAAACGAAGGATGCGCTTTCCGTCTTCGGTCATTCCCACCAGATTGAACGTCATGCTCTTGCCAATGGCGGGTAGGTTCAACACGCTGCGGTCCGTGGCAAGGAACGGAAGATGATGTATCTTCAGGAACTGGCGGATACAGGATGCAGGATCGAGTGCGGTTTCGAGCGATGCAGACAGGTTGAAGGCATCTTCTTTATTCAGTTTGCCGAAACGCTTTTCTTCTTGCTGTTCCTGCATGGAACGGCTGTTTGGTGTAAAGACTGCGTTGTTTTCTTCGAAACCTTTTACGGAGAATGTATAGTAACAGACAACTCCCAGTTCGTTAAGTACCTGGCGTAGGCGAGTGGTATGTCCCCGACGTGAGGCAGCTACGTTATACACAAGTTGGTTGGTAATCAGCCAGCCTGCCGATAATAATTTGCGAATACCTTCCTTTGCCTCGGGAGTAACCTCCAGTGGAGTTTGGAAATGCGTTTGAATAATGAACTGACGGATACCGATGACGGATGCTTTCTCCTTGAAAGTTCGCAGAATTTCTACCAATTCATTGTTGATACGCATTGGCAGATAAGCTGGCAAACGCGATCCGAGGCGGATACGCTGTAATTCGGCATACTTTTCTCCTTCCGGGCGTTCCTGATTGGCTTTCCGTTTACGGGCAGCCATACGATAAACGGCTTCCAGAATTGTGTTCAGCGTCTTGTTCTGACTCATAAGGGCGTCTCCACCTGTGATGAGGATGTCACGCAATTGCGTATCTTCCTCGAAGTAAGTCATCAGACGGCGCAATTTCTTCTCCCATGTTTCTTTAGGACGCAGGGAGTCGAATTCAAAATTGAGTCGTTTACTCTGGAAGTCATACATACGCTGGCATGAAGCACAAAGCCCGCCACAAGCGCGTCCCATGGTGTCGGGAATGAGGATGGCTACTTCCGGATAACGGCGGTGGATATTGTGTCCGTCGGGCAGGAGCCAGCCGGCCGCATTGGGTTTTCCGGCTTCTACTATGTCTTCACGTTCCCAGGCGCGGATTTGCCCGTAAGTTTCCACCAGTTGCGGGGAGTAGAGGATGTAGCTGCGCAGAGATTCATCGTTGTACCCTGTGCTGCCGGGATTTAACAAGTGCAGATAGTAAGGCGTAACGAAGAAAGGCATTCCTTTCTTGCGGGCACGAGATAACAGATACATGGTTTCGGCAGAAAGTGAATTGCCCAGAAATCGATTCAGTTCCGTAGGGCTTTTGGCAGCCATGGCCAGATGGAAACGGAAATCGTTCCACCATTCGTTGACGAGGCGATATTTCTCTTCGTAGCTGATGCCCTCTTCAAAGTGGTAGCGGGAAACAGCGGTACGGTGCTCTATCTTCTGTATCAATGCGTGCAGAATACGCTCTTTATTTTTGGCATGGATCAGTTGTACGTCTTCGTCCAGTCCGCTGGGCCAGCGCTCGGTCCACGCTTTGACGCGTTGGGGTGCGGGGAGTGGGGCAGCAGGATGCTGTAAGCGTTTGAATTGCTGGAAAATATCCAGGAACACGTCTGTTTCCACATCTTCTTCCAGATTTCCGGTAAGAAACGCGTATAGAAGTGACAGGGTAGAAACAATCATTTGTTCATCGGTAGAAAGTTCATGGACTTCCTGGCCGTCATATTCAATCAGAAGTCGAATTTGCCTGACAACTTCACTTTCCGTATCAGCCTGATTGGTAATGAATTCCGAAATGCCTTGTTTGAAGCTTTCCGTACCGTCGCTCTGTTCGGCGATGCGTACAATTTCGGGAAGTTCATTTCGATAAAGTTGCTTCAACTGGGATAAAGTGAGTGCAAGCATTTTCTTTTGTTTCATAAGCGGTTGTTTTTTAATGATTAATACTGAAATAGTTGCGAGCTGCGAACTGCAAGCTATAAACTACGAGCTACAAATTACGAGCTACGAGTTACAAATTATAAGCTACAGATAACTCTGATAGCCTTTCAGGCTGCCTGACTTATTGAGCCTAAATCAAGCTATTTGAATTCTCAAATCTTCTGAATTATGAAATCTTCTGAATAATCAGATTACTTGAACTAATAGGTTTTGAACTATCAACTTATCAGAGTTTTTTTTAACTTACCCAGTGCAATGGTTTGTCACTGATAGCTTGTAGCCTGTGGCTTAGCGGATAAAGTCCGCTATATCTTACAACAATCTCTTTGCATAAAGTGTTGTTGCTCCTTCGAGCAAAAAAGTTGCATAAAAATAACAAAAAAAGGCGAGGAAATCATTTCTCGCCCTTTCTATTGATTGTTTCTTTAGAAAACTTTTTCTTTTGATAACAGTTTTTACCTGATAGATATTTCAAACTTATTTCTCTTCCGTGGCTTTGTTTTTGGGTTCTTTTTTAGCCAGTAATACAACGTTGTACACGTATTCTGTCATCCACTGCTCGGAGTATCCCAGACGCTCTTTATATTGGCGGACTGCCATAGCCGTCTTATGTACATCGTCCTTTTTCCATACGGTTTTGGTGCAGACGTCATGTACGGTCTTTTCGGTCATACTGCGCAGTGCACCTTTAAAAACAGAGGGCACGCGGAACTTCCACTGCATCAAGTTGCCCATCAACATCATCAGGTCTTGTGAGAAACCTTGATACATAAACAAGTATGCCTGCACATCATTCTGTGTGCGGCAATGCTTCTTTACGGAAGCGTCGATTTCCTTGAAGAAGTTTTCACTCAGTCCATAGTCCTGCATCAGCATTTTGCGTGAAGCAGTCTTTTCGGCTTGTCCCAGTCGTCCGCCCTGGGTCGGTATTTTAAACAGGCGTTTGAAGTTGGCTACATCCGGCACGAAACGAATGTTCGTAATTCCCAGATTAGCGGCAATCACGGACTGGAAATAAACGCGTGTCAGTGACACGAAATCTTCCACGTTTTTGGAGGAAGTACCCTCGGAATTCTTTTTAAATAGTTTGGCAAATATACCCATCTTATTTATGTTTTATGATTTATGATTTATAATTGCCGGGGCAATTGCGATTGCAAAAGTACGAAATAAGTTGATTTACACCAACAATTGTATAAATCATAATTTATAAATCATAAATCTCTTACCAGCACTCCACGTCATTTTCTACCTCTTTGAGACGGTCTTTTGTGAAAACAGGGTCTTTGATACCCGCCCGTTTCTGTGCACGGTAGTCTTCCAGCAGTTTGAAAGCGTATTTACCGAGCAGGCTGATGGCAATCAGGTTACAGAGCGCCATCAATCCCATGGTGACATCTGCCAGACTCCAGGCCACATCCAGTGCAGCGAGTGCACCAAATAGCACCATACCACCTACCAGAATACGGTAGATGTTCAATATCCATTTCTTACGGGTAAGATAACGTACATTGGCTTCTCCATAATAATAATTACCCAGAATGCTGCTGAAGGCGAAGAAAAACAAAGCAATAGCAACAAAAATACTTCCTGCCGAACCAATCTCGTTCGTCAGCGCCTGTTGCGTAAGTTGTACTCCATTGGTAGAGCCGTCCAGTGGCGCACCGCTGAAAAGTATAATGAACGCAGTGCAGGTACATATAATTAATGTATCGGTGAAAACGCCCAAGGTCTGTATCAGCCCCTGCTTTACGGGATGTGTGACGTGTGCGGTGGCTGCCACATTGGGAGCGGAACCCATACCGGCTTCATTGCTGAACAATCCCCGCTTGATACCTTGCATCAATGCAATACCTATACCACCACCCAATGCCTGTTGCCAGCCGAAGGCATGGCTAACGATGAGTTTGATAACGGCAGGAAGTTCAGTGATATTGATAGCTACAATGATCAGTGCCAAAGCAATATATCCCAATGCCATAACGGGAACAATAATGCTGCTTACTTTAGCAATGCGCTGTACACCACCGAAGATAATAAGCAGCGTGGCTATGGTAATAACCCCTCCTACGATGGCGTGGTCGAAACCGAATGCATGTTCAAAAGCTGCACACAGCGTATTGCTTTGTACGGAGTTGAAGGCGAAGCCGAAAGTGATCGTAATGAGTACGGCAAACACAGTACCCATCCACGGTTGTTTCAATCCTTTTCGCATATAATAAGCGGGACCGCCAATGAAAGAGTCTTTGCCTCTTACCTTATATAATTGTGCCAATGTGGACTCTACGAATGAACTGGCAGCACCAAACAGGGCAATGACCCACATCCAGAACACTGCTCCCGGCCCGCCTACAGCGATGGCAGTGGCCACACCCGCCAGATTGCCCGTACCTACACGGCTGGCAATGGAGATGGCAAATGCCTGGAATGAAGAGATATGCTTTTCACCCGGCTTTCCGTTCGTTCCTGCCGAATCACCCAGTAAACGTACCATTTCACCTATCATGCGGAACTGTACGAAGCGGGTTTTCAGCGTGAACCAAAAGGCACATCCCAAAAGCAGAGCGATGAGGATATAGGTCCAGAGAATATCGTTGATTGAATTGATTATATTCATGCTATATTGTTTAATATTTACTTGTTTAATGATAAACTGTCAGTTCTTCTGTCTGAATTTATTGATTATAAAGGTCGCAAAAGATATATTTTGTAACTGATTGAATATTACTGTGTTGTGTTGAGGTATTCTAAGACTGCGACTGAGGTACCCTAAGTATACGACTGAGATACCCTAAGTATGGGACTGAGGTACCCTAAGTATCATACTGAGATACCCTAAAATAACAACTGTTTTGGTTTTTTGTTTTTCTGTAAATAACTTTTTCCTCATAACCCAAAAGTAAAAGTCAGGATAGAAGAATAATCATTTATTTTAGTCTGAAGTGAAACTTATGACCTTCAAATACCGGTTCTACAATATCAAACCGGATGAACTTGGCAAGTAAATGTTCCGCTGCACGTCGGGAAAGGCGTGCCAGCCTACAATACCTGTTCAGCGATAGACTGTCATTTTCTTCCAACAAGTCAAGCAACAACTGTTCGCGCTCAGTATAAGTTATCAGTTCTCCCCGCGGACTACCACTTTGCTGCCATACACGCAGATGAACCGGTGTAGCGAGTATATTCTCATCCTTGATGCGCAGATAAGCCAACGGTTTTCCTGTTTCATCCTTGGCATATACGGGTTTTTGCAGACTTTCTTCAATCTGCACTACCAGCACGCTGCGTCCTTCCGCCTGAAAGGTCTGCATGGTATAATTCACTTCCGGCTGACAGTACATTTGTGCTGCCGCCTCTATCATATATTGTTCCTCATCGGAGCGAACTCCGGCGATCTTTCCGTTATCTTTTACCCCGATCAGCAACCGCCCGCCGTCCGTATTGGCAAAGGCGGAGAGCGTTTTTGCGATCTTACGGGCATCGGAAATCTCAAACTTAAAGTCCTGCCTTTGGTGTTCGCCTTCGGCTATGAGCAAGTGTATGTATTCCGTATCTGTAAGGGGTTTCATGCCTGCAAAAGTAGGTAAAAAACGCCAGAGGACGTTTTTTTGTGCAATTTTTGCGGATTATTTCAAAAAAAATATTGTTTTTCTGCATTTATTTCAAGAAAGAGTGTATTTTTGCCAGACATTATTAACGAAGTAATATTAATAAGAAAAGGATTATGAAAGAATTAGTTGAAAAAGTTGCTGAATTGTATGCAGCATTCGAGAAAGATGCAAAAGCTCAGATTGAAAATGGTAACAAAGCTGCCGGTACTCGTGCACGTAAGGCTTCTTTGGAAATCGAAAAATCAATGAAAGCATTCCGCAAAGCATCTTTGGAAGCTGCTAAATAATAAGCACGCTTACTGAAAGAATTGAAAGACCGTCTCAATGAGAACGGTCTTTTTTGTTTTATCCGGTACAAACATAGGGCCACCCGATATTTTCGGTATACCCATCAAATAATAAACAATTTGTTCAGCCGCAAGATAATGCGGATCTCTTTATTAATTCTTTTTCAAACTATATACATTGTGTATATGATATATCTTTTATATCTTTGTAAAAAAAGAAAGGAGTTATTATGGCGACAATGACATTAGAGAAAAAAAGGAAAAATATAGATTTGCCTGTTGACGTATTACAGCGCTTATCGGTTTTGGCTGCTTCACAAGGTAAGAGTTTGAAAGCTTTCATAGAGCACCTCTTGGTGGTAAAAGCAAATTCTATTTCTGTGGAAGTTTTAGAAAATCCCAGTCCAAGTGGCGATTCCTTTTTCGAAGATGCAGAAAATATGGCTGAGATTTCAGCACGAGTGAAAGCACATAAAGCAGGAAAGACAAAATCTGCCATAAAGCTTAAATCAGCCGAGGAAATCAAGAGCTTTATAGATAATCTCTGAGATGAAATATATCATAGAGTTTGAAGCCAAGGCTATAGAGGATTTAGCTAAATTGAAGAAATCGGGAAATAAAGCATTAATTACTAAAATCGAAAGATTACTTTTGGAAATAGCAGAACACCCTACTGTGGGAACTGGACAAGTGGAAGCATTGAAAGGTACTCTATCCGGTTATTGGAGCAGGAGAATTGATAAGTTTAATCGTATTATTTATACCATTGAAGAAGAAATTGTGACAGTTACAATAATTTCGGCTAAAGGGCACTATGGTGATAAGTGATAAGTTGTGTAGTGGATATGAATGAAAACGTCCTCAATAAACTGAAAATACTGGCGGAGTCGGCTAAATACGATGTCTCATGCTCGTCCAGCGGTACCGTGCGTTCCAACAAACCAGGTATGTTGGGTAATACTGTCGGCGGCTGGGGCATTTGCCATAGTTTTGCTGAAGACGGGCGTTGCATTTCACTACTGAAAGTGATGCTGACGAACTATTGCATCTACGACTGTGCATATTGCATCAATCGTCGTTCTAATGATTTGCCGCGTGCTACGCTTTCTGTCAGCGAATTGGTAGATCTGACGATGGAGTTCTATCGCCGCAATTATATAGAAGGACTGTTCCTAAGCAGTGGTGTGGTGAGGAATCCGGATTATACCATGGAACGCCTGGTGCGTGTGGCCAAGGACTTGCGCACAGTGCATCGTTTCAATGGCTATATCCATTTGAAAAGTATCCCCGGTGCCAGTCGTGAATTGGTGAACGAAGCGGGGTTGTATGCCGACCGCCTCAGCGTCAATGTAGAAATACCGAAAGAGGAGAATTTGAAACTTCTTGCCCCCGAGAAAGATCATAAGAGTGTATATGCGCCGATGCGTTATATTCAGCAAGGCGTATTGGAAAGTTCGGAGGAACGGAAGAAACACCGCCATGCACCACGTTTTGCCCCTGCCGGACAGAGTACGCAAATGATTGTAGGGGCTACGGCGGAAACGGACAAAGATATCCTTTTTCTTTCATCTGCTCTTTACAAAGGACCTACAATGAGGCGTGTCTATTATTCCGGTTATATCTCTGTGAATACGTATGATACGCGTTTGCCAGCCCTGAAGCAACCACCGCTGGTGCGTGAAAATCGCCTGTATCAGGCAGATTGGCTTATGCGCTTTTATCAGTTTAAGGTGGAAGAGATTGTGGATGATGCATATCCTGACCTGGACCTGGAGATTGATCCTAAACTGTCGTGGGCCTTGCGCCATCCGGAGCAGTTTCCGGTAGATATCAATCGGGCGGATTATGAGATGTTATTGCGTATTCCGGGTGTCGGAGTGAAGTCGGCAAGATTGATCGTGGCATCCCGTCGTTTTTCTAAGTTAGGTTTCTATGAGTTGAAGAAGATAGGAATAGTGATGAAGAAAGCGCAGTACTTTATTACTTGCCATGAACTCCCTATGAAGACTGTGAATGAAATGACTCCGCAAGCAGTACGCAGTTTGCTGATAACGAAACCGAACAAGAAGAAAGTGGACGAAAGGCAGTTGTTGCTTGATTTCCACGACTAAGAGAGTTCCTTTCCATGAATATATTTGTTTTTGATAATACTTTCGAGGGCTTGCTGACTTCTGTTTTTGAAGCCTATTCCCGTCGTGTTTTTCCTGATGCATTGTCTCCGGAAGGAGAGCCATTACCCTTATTTCATGATGAAGTCTTCACGGTAATCACCGAAGAAGAAAAGGCGAAGCGAGTATGGCGTGGTCTGCAAAAGAAACTCTCTTCCGGTGCTCTGTCTTGCCTTGCCCAATGTTGGCTGGCGGAGGAACAGGAAACTCCGATGCTTTTGTTCCGCTATATCTGTAAAGCGATTGATGCTCCCCGTTCCATTGAAACCAATTTTGCCGATCCGGATGTGCTGGAATTCTCACGTATGTGGAAGCGGGTGGATTGGGAACGTCTTCGTATGCTCCAGTTTATCCGTTTTCAGAAAGCTGCCGACGGCACCTTCTTTGCTGCGGTAGAGCCGGAAAAGAATGCTCTACCACTGGCTATTGATCACTTTAAGGATCGTTTTGCCGATCAGCCCTGGCTGATATACGACATAAAACGGGCGTATGGCTTCTATTATGATTTGAAAGAAGTACGTCAGGTTACCTTTGAAGAAGGTTCACGCGAGGGACATCTGGTCACGGGTATGCTGGACGAAAGCTTGATGGATAAAGACGAGAAACTTTTTCAGCAACTCTGGAAGACATACTTTAAAGCCATCTGTATCAAAGAACGGCTAAATCCGCGGAAGCATAAACAAGATATGCCTGTACGTTACTGGAAACACATGACAGAGAAGCAGTAACAAGATCATTCGATTTGTTCTACTGTTACATCCGGCCATTCCTGCATCAGTGACAGCATGTGCCCTTCGTCATTACTCCGCTTGGATTTGATAACCATAGTCACTATATACCTTTCTGTATCTCCGGAACCTAATCTTTCCATTTTGTAGGAGACTAACATATAATTTCGGGAGTTAAAGCGATCGGATACTTCCTTAAGGATATCCTTATTTTCGGTAGAGAATGTTATCATGGAGCTTTTCATCCCTACACTTTTGAACAGGATGCTGAGCAGTTCCAATCCAGCCAGAGTGAGCAGGGTAGCGGCTATACTTATTACATACATTCCGGCTCCAACCGCCAGACCGATGCCTGCTGTAGCCCATATTCCGGCAGCAGTAGTCAGCCCCCTGACAATTTGTTTTTGTAATATGATGGTACCGGCACCGATAAAACCGATACCGCTGACTACCTGAGCTGCTACACGACTCGGGTCCAGCGAGACGCTATTTTCTTTGATAATGTCCTGAAAGCCATATTGGGAAACAATCATGATGAGGGCACTGCCCAACGATACTAAAAAGTGAGTACGGTATCCTGCTTCTTTGGCACGGTATTCTCTGTCTAGGCCGATGATGGCACCTAAGATGCCGGCTACTAATAATCTGAGTACGAAATCGAAATCTAATGTCATATTGGCTCCTTTCTGTGTTTTAAGTTACTGTACTTTTTCTTTCGGCTTGCCCCGAAAGAAAAAGATACCAAAAAGAAAGAGGCACCGGCTACGTCTCCGGAGTAGCCCCGGAAGTGCAGCCTTGAGTTTTTCTTTTGGTATCTTTTCTTTTGTCTCAAGACAAAAGAAAAGTACTTAATTTATAACCCATGCCCTATTATGCGGCACCGTCTTTTTCGGATCATAGTGCATTCCCGCCTGTGTCGGTATTTTAAGAACGTATGTACGTCCGCTTTTGTTTTGTAAAGAACTATCGCGTAGCCATGGGTTGGCATCCTTCAGTTGGGCGTAGGTAATACCTTTACTCTTGGCAAATTGTGCCAGATTGTCGATACTCGTTGTTACATTGACCTCTGTATGGGGGATGACCGGGTAAAGATGTTCCCGTTTCAGTAAAAAGCCATAGCGCTGCGGATTACTGATGACGGCTTTAGCGGCAAGCAGGCGGAACATATAACGGGAAGTCTCTTCTACAAGCCAAAGGTCTACGGCTTGATCTACGAGCTGTTTTTTCAGTTCGGAGGAGATGCGGCCTTGTCCGCCATTGTAGGCAGCGGCTACGCAGAGCCAGTTACCATATCTTTGGTAGGCATCTTTCAGATACTGGCATGCGGCACGGGTGGCTTTCTCCACGTGATAACGTTCGTCAATATTGGGGTTTACTTCAAGACCGAATTCGCGTCCGGTAGTTTGCATGAACTGCCACATTCCGGCTGCTCCTGCCGGACTACGGGCAAGGGTATTGAGGTTACTCTCTATTACGGCGAGATATTTGAAATCGTCGGGTACACCGTTTTCCTTCAATATAGGTTCTATGATGGGAAAGAAGCGGTTCGCACGCTTGATGGTGAGCATGGTGGTGGAATGCATATAGGTGAACGACATTTGTTCGCGATCCATACGTTCACGATGATCGTAACGCGTCAGGTCAATTTCCTGTCCGGCAAAGGTTATTTTATCCGGTACGGAAGGGGAGGTGACACAATAGGGAACTTCGGATTTAACGGATTGCTGTTCAGGGTCTATCGTGCTGTGCCCAAACAGAAATGGAAGTGTGGCACCGGCGCATAGAGCAACTGAGGTAACTATCAGGATATGTATTGAGCTTTTTTTCATTTTCAAAAGTTTGTTTGGTTCGAGGTCGAATATACAATATTTACGGGAATGAGGCAAGAACTATGGTGTCTTTACAACGAATCTTAGTTCTTTATAGGCAATCTTTCCCATAACCACCGGGGGATCATTCGCCAGAAAAAGACAACTACACGGTATCTGCCGTCGATCACAATGACCCGTTTTTTCCGGTTCAAGGCACGGATGATACTCTTCGCTACCTGATTGGCTTGCATCAACATAGGGAACTTACCACTTTTTAGTAAGTCGGTAGCGACGAAACCCGGGCGTATGTCTGTGAAATGGATATTCAAGTGTTGCATCCGGGAGAGTTGTGCCAAGGCTTCGATGTAAGTATTCTGGAAGCGTTTCGTTGCGGAATAGGCCGGGGCGATGCCCAATCCTTTGGTGCCTGCAATGGAACTGATGACAGCGATGTGCCCACCTCCTTGGGTTTTGAAGTGATTGAAGGCGGCGGTCACCATGCGGGTGAATCCTTCTACGTTGGTACGGGCGGTATTTAGTTCTATTTCCGGCTTCAGGTCCGGGTTCTGGCTACCTATGCCGGAGCTGAGGAAGAATAAATCCATGCCACCTAACTTCCGGATGAGTGTTTCCAGCAGGGTGGGGGCATTCGCATCTGTTACGTCCAGACGTTGAATTTCGATTTGCCCGGGGGCGGTGGCTTGCAGTTTCTCCAATGCTTCTTCCCGTCTTCCGGCAATACCGATGTGCCAACCTTGCTGAATTAGCAGTTTGGCAACTTCTTCTCCTATGCCGGAGGTGGCTCCTATAATAATGGCTCGTTTCATAGTTACTGTATTAGTAGTTTGTTAATTGCATGTGCAGGATGGGAAAGGGCTTGCCTTGCGCGTCTGTTTCATCCCGACTTATTACTTCAAAGCCCCTGTTACGGTAGAAGCGGAAAGCCTGTTCGTTTTGTTCGTTGACATCCACTTTGCGGAAGCCTCGTTCGTTTACGGCAAACTCTAATAATGTCTTGCCATATCCTTTTCCCTGTTCGTCGGGGTGGATAAACAGCATTTCTATTAAATCGTCGCTTAGTCCTAGAAAGCCACTGATGTGGTTGTCTTTATTCTTTATAATATGGAGTTGCACTGCGGGGAAATAAACGTTCTGTACCAGAGGTTTGTAGTATTGAATATCTTCTTCACTCAGAAAGTGATGTGTACTGCGTACGGATGCTTCCCAAAGCTCAGAGAGTTCGGGATAATCTTTCTCCGTGGCGACGAAGATATTTGTAGGAAGATTGTTCATTTTCATATATTCTATTGTCCGATGACGGTTGCTACTATTTTTCTTCCACCGCCACGATTGCGGAATTCACAGAGGTATATACCTTGCCAGATACCCATATTCAGTCTACCATCAGTGATAGGTATGCTGAGACTATTACCAGTCAGGGTCGATTTGGCATGGGCGGGCATGTCATCATCTCCTTCGCAAGTATGCATGTAGTAAGGTTCCCGTTCTTTCACCAGGTGGTTGAAGATGGCTTCCATGTCAGTCTGGACATCCGGATCAGCATTTTCATTGATGCTAAGCCCAGCGCTGGTATGCTTGATGAACAGATGTAAGATTCCGGCTTGCGGCAGACGCGGCAGGTTACGTATTATTTCATCCGTTATCAGGTGAAAACCACGTGCGCGAGGACGTAGGGTAAATTCTCTTTGAGTAACAAAACTTTGTTCCATTTTATATATTTCTATGCGTTATTATTTTCCGATATGATTTAGAATGAAAGTCTTTCTATTCTTTAGGGGCTTTATCAAGTGATGATCCGCAATACTTACAGAACTGTGCACTTTCTTCGTGTCCTCGCCTGTGACAGTTGGGGCACTCTCTTGCTACATTCTTTTCATGTCTTTTCATCAGCGATACGGAAACGATGCCGGTGGGTACTGCAATGATAGTGTAACCTATCAGCATGACACAACCTGAAAGGAATTTCCCTAGGGCGGTGACAGGAGTTATATCTCCGTAACCTACCGTGGTAAGCGTGACACAGGCCCAATAAATGCTGTTGGGAATATTGCTGAACTGTGTATTGGGTTTTCCTCCTTCAATCATGTACATCAGTGTTCCGATAGATATCACCAGAATCACCACAAACATAAAGAAAACTGCGATTTTCTTGCTACTGTCTCGTAGTGCTGTCAGTAGCATTTGCCCTTCCATCCAGAAGTTGAATAACTTGAAAACGCGGAATATCCGTATCAGGCGGAATGCCCGTATAATAAGCAGATAGCGTGCTCCGGGAAACAGGAAAGCGAGATAAAGCGGCAGTGTAGCCAGCAAGTCGATGATGCCGAAAGCACTGAAAGCGTATTTGGAAGGTTTGGGCGAACAATACAACCGGGTGATATATTCGAAAGTAAAGAAAGCGGTCAGTAAATACTCCATAACAATGAATGGAGTTTTCAGCCATACCGGCAATCCTTGCAGGCTTTCCAGGATAACAAGTCCCACGCTAAGCAATATGCACCAGATCAGGGTAACGTCGAATAGCTTCCCTGCAGGTGTATCAGCTTCGAATATGATGACGTATAGTTTTCGCTTCAAAGCCTGATTATGCATCAGTTCTGTGAATTTATCTTTCAGTTTCATGTTTCACAATGTTTGTTACAAAAGTAGGAAAACCTTTCCGAATGAGAAAAAGGGCACTTGACTTTTTGTAACTTGCTGGAATATGGAGTATATTTGTTACCTGTTTTCACGATTTAAAAGTAAACAACCATGAATCGAATAATAACCTTCGTTATCGGGGTTTTGTTCATCATACTTAAAATAAAGAGCGTATGAATAGAGTATGTGTAGTAACAGGTGGAGCCGCCGGTATCGGTCGTTGCATTGTCGAGATGTTTGCAGAATCGGGATATACGGTGTATTTCATTGATAAGACACCCGAGGCGGTGAAACTGGCGGAAGGAAAGATGTCGGAAAGAGGGCTTTCGGTTACAGGCTTTGTCGGAGATATTGCCGAGGAACAGACGCTGAAGGATTTTGTAGACTTTGTCTTATCCATAGAAGATCAGATTGACTGTCTGATAAATAATGCTTGCCTGACAAATGGAGGAATATTGAGCAATTGTTCGTATGAAGACTTCCTGTATGTGCAACGTGTGGGAGTAGCAGCTCCTTATTTCCTGGCTTTGTCGTTTAAAGACTATTTCAGTGGTGCAGGTGCTATTGTGAATATTTCTTCTACCCGTGCTTTTCAGTCGCAGGCCAATACGGAAAGTTATACGGCAGCCAAAGGTGGAATAACGGCTCTGACTCATGCACTTGCGGTCAGTCTTTCGGGAATTGCCCGCGTGAATTCTATCGCTCCCGGTTGGATTGATACGGGAAACTATCATGAGGAGGATTATGTGCCGTCATATACGGAAGGAGATATCATGCAGCATCCCTCGCAAAGGGTAGGAGAACCGGCCGATATAGCCCGTGCAGTTCTTTTCCTTTGTGACGAACGGAACTCCTTTATCAACGGGGAGAATATTACGATTGACGGAGGCATGAGTAAACTAATGATTTATCATAATGATTATGGTTGGGATTATCAACCGTAGAAACTATTAAATATAAAAAGAGAATAATGGAAAAAGTAATTATCAACTCGTATGAGGATTTTGAAAAGCTGGTAGGTCAGCAAATTGGTGTTTCCGATTATGTGGAACTTTCGCAGGAACGTATCAATCTGTTTGCTGATGCTACGTTGGATCATCAGTGGATACATGTAGATACGGAACGTGCTAAAACAGAGAGTCATTTCAAGACTACTATTGCGCATGGTTATCTCACTTTGTCTATGTTGCCGTATTTGTGGAACCAAATTATTGAGGTGAACAACCTGAAGATGATGGTTAATTATGGTATGGATCAGATGAAGTTCGGTCAGGCGGTATTGTCGGGACAAAGTATTCGTTTGGTTGCGAAACTGCACTCATTGACAAACTTGCGCGGTGTGGCAAAGGCTGAGATTAAATTTACGATTGAGATAAAAGACCAACCGAAGAAGGCGCTCGAAGGTATTGCAGTGTTCTTGTATTATTTCAATTAAAATTCTTTCATTATAAATTACACGGATATTCACAGATTAAGAAGAAGAGCTTTACTGAAGCTTCATTATTAAATCTGTGAATAGTGTAATTTGTGATGTATTCTTTATTGCTTCCTAATATACTCCTGCCACAAATGCCGGATAGCCGCTACCGGATGATACAACAACATTCTTGGCCCTGCCCATCTCATGATTTCTCTCATCCGTTCCCGCATCTCCGGTTTGTAACAATGTATGGTACAGAGTCGGCAAGTACCTTTCTTTTCTCCGAATGGACAACGTGACAACCGTGCATGTGCATATTCCAACACTTCCCTGCATTGCGGGCACAAAGTTTCGTTCCCCTCTTTCTTCCGGCAGTAGAGGCGGATCATTTGTTCCACGGTTTGTTTTTCCTGTTCGATGCGGGACATATTATTTTTCTCGGGCTAGTCGGATAACCTGTCTGATAATCTCAGTTTTTCCTTTTGTATAAGCATCTCTGTCATGCTCATAAACCTGTTTTAATTTCAGTTTTAACTCTCCATACTCATGAGCAAGAACCGGATGAGATTGAAGATAGTGGCAAAAGATCGGCTCATCCCAGTCACCTGCATAGCGCACATGTAGATGATAGGCTTGCCCCCTGAATCCCTGAGGGGTATATCCTTTCATGAACATCATGTGAGGTGCAGGGGTCTCCGGTTGATGTGTATAGATATAACCTGTACTTTGAATCTTTACGATTAATTCTTCGATGTTAGTTTTTCCGTCGATCTCTAATAAAATGTCTATTGTGGGTTTAGCAATCAAATCTTTAACTGCCGTGCTTCCTATATGCTGGATACAGACAATGTCTTTTCCGACAATGGCACGGAGTTGCTGTTCTTCCAGTTTGTATAATCTTTCCCAATCTTTCTGATATTCGGTCAGGATGATGGGGAAGAGTTCCCATAACTCTTCGTTGGACATGCTTATTAGTTCTTTCATAACGGATAATACCTGTATAGCAAAAGATGGTTATATCAGTTTTTTTGCCAGCGTTTCAACTTCGGAAACTCTTGCTTCATCATCGCAATAGCTTCTTCTTTAGTAACTTTCTGCTCCGAGTCTTTATTGAATTCTTCTACAAACTGGGCACAATGTTCTATCATTTCATCCATGGTGCAGTCTTGCGCGAATTTACCTTGCTGATAGCAGTAAGTGCAATAATCTGCGCTGAGGCTACCGTCAGCATTTGTTCCGCATACTTCATCGGATGTGAGCGGCATTCCGCAACTTTGGCAAAATTTCATTTCCATAATAATTTTGTTTTAACAATATTAATTTATTGATTATATCTGGGAGATAAGCTTTTATATTTTTCAAAGCCATTATCCTGACTTTTATAAATGATTGTATCGATAAAATAAAGATGCCCGTCATTTCCTACTAATACATTATTAGGAAGAGCATCGAATATATCATAATTGCCATTTGAGAAAAATTCACCATCTAATTCAGAACTGAATCCCATTTTATTAAGCTCTTCTTCTATTTCGGATTCAGTAGCTTCACGTATAGCTACAATAAATGGTTGTGAAAGTACGGCACAAACTTTTTCGGCTTTATTATATGCAAAACCTATTAGCTTATAAGAACAATCTGGAAAATAAATGTTGTGAATCCTTATACGTTCAAAAAACTGAGAGAGATTGTCATCTGAGTAGCGAAAATCATTTAATTTGTAAACAGTAGTGTTATTCTCTATTGATAGATATACTTCATTTTCAGATCCTCTATCAGAAAATATTCCTATTGTATTAATATCTTCTATCCAATACCCTCTGTCTCTTGCGAATCTTTCGAGGTTTGAAATCTGGACTCCCTTAACGACCGTTGTTCCCGCAATTGCTTGAATTGATTCAAGCACTCCTCGCGCGACATTGGATGCTTCCTCCAATAAGCAATGGATTTCATTTTCTTCGCTATGGCTTGGCGATGATATTGATTCAGTTTTTCCATATTGTTTGTTTTTATTATACATATAATGCAAAGATACTGTTTTTGTTCTTTCCTTAATTATCGTAGCAGCAATTTTTTCAGTAAACCTTCATTCAACAGGTGTACAGTTTCGAACTTTCCATTATAGAATACAGCCCAATTATTAAAGATGCAAGGCAGTTGTTTAGCTTTCTCCAAAGTATCTATCTCTACCAACCGGAGAGGTATTTGGTTGTTCTCGCAATAATTGTATATCTGTTCGATACAATTGGGAATATAGGGACATTGCACACCGTAATAGATGGTCAGTTCTTTGCCCTCAATGCTCTGTTTCCGCACGTTTGATGTGAATTGCGGTTGGGTACCGTCAAAGGAAAGAGCTAATAATTCATATTCGTCATTGATAGTATCCACTACTTTGAAGCCATATTTCAACATGAACTTCTTTTCTGATAAGAAAGGTTTCTTCTTTTTGGAAGAAAGGAGGCAGATGCCGGATTTTCCTTGCGCTTTTGCATCGTCGATGCACGATTGCAACAATTCCTTTCCGTATCCTTTTCCTTTGTAACTGCCGGATACCCACAGGCAATAAATATAGAAATAATTATCACCAGTTACGGGAACCCAAGCTTTTTCCAACGGGGCATACTCAATGAACACCTTTCCCTGCGCATCCAGTTTGCGGAAGACGTGTCCTTCTTTGATACGCTCTGCCAGCCAGTTGCGTTTATCGTTTACGCCGGTCTGGTGTTTTTTGTCTGCAATGGCGCAACATAGGTGTTCGCTCATTACGTTCTCAGGGGTCAGTGTGATGAATGCCATACTTTTATTGATTTAGACAAATGGGTATATAGATTTTAGTGATTTGTTCCGACGGATCTTTCGACCACCTAACGTATTCTTCAAAAGAAAGCGCATTTCGCAATCTTTCTTTCTCTTTTGAATAAATATAAGTGTAAGCTCGAAGCAATCCTTTATAACTTCCCCGATAGGTATAAACTACATACGGTCCATTCTCTATCGTTAAAGTACCGATGACTCCCGACGGTTTTATCTTTTGTGATACGGAAGCGCAGGCATAGAAACGGCATCGCTTCTTTTGCGTAACCGTGGGATCATCGAAACTGATGCCGAACCAGCGGGTAGCGGACGATTGTAATGTATGTTCTTTCAGGAAATCGCAAAGACTTCCCCAACCGCGTTCGTAACTTTCCTCTTCTCCATACGGACCGATAATACGGATGTATGCCACATGCATGGTAGGTAGGAGCAGTACTTCCGGTTCTTGCAATCCGATTGAAGAAATATCCTCTGCCATAGTTGTTTCTGTAGTGACGAGCGGCAATGTATTTCTGAATGCTATCGGTGAGAAACCGAAATATCGTTTGAATGCTTTGGAGAAAGATTGCGGTGTGTCGTATCCTACCTTTTCGGATAGTTCCTGAAGGGATAGATCACGTGTTTGCAGGTACATCACAGCCCTTTCCATCCTTTGGCGGGTGATATAGGCCGAGATAGTCTCTTGCAGATATGACTTGAAAAGCCGGTGAAAGTGATATACGGACATGTTCATCTCCATTGCCAGCATTTCCGAAGATAATGTCTGGTGCAAATGGGTATGAATATAATCAATAGCCTGGTTGATTAATTCCTGATGTCCGTATGTCGTTTCTTCCTTCATCTGTCAGGTTTTGGCACAAAGGTAGGCGAAACCAGCGGAAGAAGAATTATCCATTCTTGCTAATTTTGAGATAAACCATATCTTTCAGAAGCTTTCCATCTTCATACATGGGATGATCGTAGTTGTCAGTAAAAAAGTTGGGTATGCGGTGCGAGTAGGTAAATCCGCATTGTTTGTAGAAATCCTCTGTGTATGTATCTTCTGCTGTACCTACCAATAGCGTATGATAACGATCTTTGTAGTGCTCCAATAGAAATTCTATTAGCCGTTTTCCATATCCTTTTCGTTGGTAGTGGGGATAAGTGGCGATGTTCTTGATTTCATAGACTCCGTTTCCTTCATCTGTTATCACACACGCTGCCTTTAAGTCGCCGTCGTAGAGAGCATACATTTCTCCCCGTTCCAGGTAGAGATCTATCATGGATTCTTGTTCGTCGGCAAGTAGCAGTAGTTCGAGGAACTCCTTTTTGTTCTTTAAAATAGGGACGATGTTTATCATTCGTGTAGATTTAATTGTTCTTGAATCACCTCAAAGGTAGGCAATTGGTATGAGAAAGACAAATTTTGCTACCAAGTTGAAAAACATTATTCCGAAATTTGCTACTTATAATTAATTTCTGTTCTTTCGTACGGGAATTTATGGTTGCCCGATAATGGTCTATGCTTTTTAGGGAGAGCGAGTTTTCCAAGTCAATTCATTGGGGGATGAGATTAAAAGTAGTCAACCTATGTAAGAAGACTATGTGCTCAATATCAGTAGATTATGATTCTCAGTTATTCTCACTATATTGAGAATCTTGTCTCACCATGATGAGTATTTATTCTCATCGTATTGAGAATACTTTCTCTTTATGTTGAGAAAATCTTCATTATAGGCATCCTGTTTCCGACTGATAAGTATTGTATTGCAAAGTAATATAGGTTATGGATAAAACATCCTTTGGAGAAGAAGTATATAGTGTTGTCGCCTCTATCCCTCCGGGACGGGTGCTGACGTATGGACAGATTGCTTATCTTATAGGTAAGCCCCAGTGTTCACGTATGGTGGGGCAGGCCATGCATAACGCACCTGAGGGACAAAATCTGCCTTGCCACCGGGTAGTGAATAGTCAGGGACGACTGGCTCCTTTCTGGCCCGAACAACGGGAGTTGCTGGAAAAAGAGGGTACCGTCTTTAAGAAGAACGGATGCGTAGATATGAAGACATCCGGTTGGGAAATACTGAAGGAGGTTATTTCTTAGCGAATATATTGATGAGCAGTGAACAACTTGTCAGCAAGATACCTGTTCCCACCACTCCCGTCCAGCCGAACCATTGCCAGAAGGTTCCGGCAAGGAAAGTTCCGGTGGAACCGCCAATGAAATAGGTAGTCATGAAAATAGTATTGATACGATTGGATGCTTGCGGACAAAGGGCAAACGCACTTGTCTGATTACTGAGCTGGATGCATTGCATCCCTATATCTATCAACAGAATACCGGCTATGATACCTGCATAACTATATTGTCCCGCATAGAGCACTATCCATGCGCTGATTATCAGCGAACATCCTATATAAGTAAGTCGTTTCACCCCGACCGTATTGATGAATCTTCCGATGGAAGAAGCGGTCAGTGCCCCGGCTATGCCGCAAAGACCCAACATTCCTATGATATTGTTTCCCGCAAAGAAAGGCGCCTGCTCCATCTTGAAAGCCAGACAACTCCACATGGCAAGGAACGATCCGAACGAGAAACCTGCACGCAACGAAGCTATGCGGAGTTGGGGATACTTCTTGACGATGGAAAACAAGGATTTCATCAGTCCGGCATAACTTCCCTGATAATTGGAAGGAAGGTCCGGGAGTATCCTTATTATAATAAGCAAACAAACGACCATCAATCCCGCGGCAATGAAGTAGATAAACCGCCAGCCCATGTATTCGCCTACAATGCCGCTTACTACACGCGAAGCAAGAATACCCGTCAGTAGTCCCGAAAGGATAATACCTACATTCTTTCCTTTGGTTTCGGGAGTGGAATATTGTGCCGCAAGGGGCATGAATATCTGGGGTATAACCGAACAGGCACCCGTCAGCAGAGAAGCGAACAGTATCAGGTGGATATTGGGAGCTAAAGCAATGGTGAGCAGTGAGACTACCAGAATGGAAATATTTACGAGGATAATATTTCTTCTGCGGTATAAATCGCCCAGTGGAATGATGAACAATAGTCCGATGGCATATCCAATCTGCGAGCACATGGCTATCAGATTGGCGGTGAACTCACTGATGTTCAGGTCACGGCTGATACGGTTCAGTAGTGGTTGGTTGTAGTATATGTTGGCTACCGTTACGCCTGAGATGATGGCCAGCGTCCAAAGCAGGGACGAGGGTACTCCTTGATTTTCTTTTAGTTCCAATTTCATGCCGCAAAGGTAGTAATTTCATGAAAAAGAAACATGCATAATGATCAATGATTCATATACAGGGGCATCAGGCGATGGTAGGCTTTCAGATATTTCCTGAGTCTGGTGACTTCTTTTTCTCCAATGCAGGGCATGCGGCGCACATCCATATTATCCGTCAGGTCATGAATCTTAACGGCAACGGCTATGGGATTGGAGGCACATCTTTCGACGTATTCTTCGTAATCTTCCTCATCAGAGGTCTTTGTGACACACCGCACGGCTTCAATGATTTCGGTAGAGAATCCTTCCTTTTCCAAGTCTTCGAATGTCCATTCCGTATCTTCTACAACGTCGTGTAGAATACCGACAATCCTTTCTTTCAGATTCCGTCCCATATTCATTACGCGGATGGGATGATGCAGATATTCCTGTCCGTATTTGTCTTTTTGTCCTTTGTGAGCTTCGGTGGCAATAGCGATGGCATGTGAGAGAAGATGATTGTCCATAAGATTTTTTTTAGAATTGTTCGATACAAAGTTACTGAAATCTGTTATTAAATATAAGAGAGGCTTATTATTAAAATTGTATATTAACCCAATAAATGAAACAGATTATGAATATAGAACATTTTCCGGAGAAAAAAGTTTTTCAGACCGTAGTCGATGGAGAGACTGCCCGCCTGATGTATCATGTAGCTGACGGTGCTTTGGATGTGCGCCACACGATTGTACCCGGTGAAATAGGTGGTAGGGGAATTGCCTCTGCTTTAGTAAAAGCAGCTTATGATTATGCATTGGCTAATGAACTGGTGCCTGTGGCAACCTGTTCCTATGCCGTGAAGTGGCTGGAAAGGCATCCTGAATATAATGGAAAGACGGGAAAGGATTATGCGGGGGAGGGGACTTGTACATTATAGAAGCTCCTTAAAACTTTGGGCAGCCATATATTATCTATATATGACTGCTCAAAGTTTATTCACTTAATTATTCTGATTGATAAGGTTTATCACGACCTTTACCATTATATCTTTTTCTTCTGTTCTGCTTTCTGCAATCATTAATGTAAGGGCGACTAATGTGTTGTTGCTTATTAACCGGGAACCATCAGGTTTATATAAAATTCTGTTTTTCTCGAGAAACCATAGGAAGAGAAAAGCAGCAATACGTTTGTTTCCATCGCTAAATGAATGGTTTTTTACAACTAAATAGAAAAGCATGGCCGCTTTTTCTTCAATGCTGGGATAAAGTTCTTTTCCATCAAATGTCTGATAGATAGTATTGATGGAGCTATGAAATGATTGGTCCTTTTCATTTCCGAATAAGCCACTACTTCCAAATTTCTTTTGCAGAATGTGTATTGCCACCATTGCCTCTTCGTATGTAGCCCGGAAAGAGGTGGTTCGTGTAGTTGCTTCTACTTCTAATCTCTGATAGTCATACTTATCCAAAGTATCTAAGCCGTATGTGTAATCGGTAATAACATGTAATAACCCATTGGCTTCATTCAAGGTTAATTCTTTGTGTTCGATTACATTGGATAGTAATCTTACGGTATTCTTCAAATCAGCTAATTGTTGTGCTTTAGCCTGTTCATTAATAACATAACCTTTGATTAGGTATTCTTTCAGAACTTTATTAGCCCAAATACGAAACTGGATACCTTGTTGTGATTTTACGCGGTAGCCAATAGAAGTTATCATTTCGAGATTGTAATATTCTACCTGATAAGTTTTTCCATCGGTAGCAGTTGTCGCAAATTTTGCGACAACTGGAATTTCTTTTAGTTCTTCCTTTAGTGCATTAGTGATATGCTTGCCAATAGTTTTTACATCACGGTCAAACAGTTCAGCCATTTGTTGGCGATTAATCCATACCGTTTCATTTTCCAGTCTCACATCTATCAAAGTTTGTCCATCCTTAGTCTGGTAGATGATAATATTTCCTTTGTCGTTCATTTTTTATTCTTTTTAAATACGAATTTGTAAAGGTAAGCATTTTCTTCTTTGCTGCCTTCGGATTTTTCTCTATCTTGCTTCCGTTTTTAATCATTCACTAAAGAAAAACAGAATATGAAGAAATATATAGGAGCGCACGTAAGTGCGAGTGGGGGAGTTGAGATAGCTCCTGTTAATGCGCATGAGATAGGTGCGAATGCATTTGCTTTGTTTACAAAGAACCAACGGCAATGGGTGGCCAAACCTCTGACCGAAGAAAGTATTCGCGGATTTAAAGACAATTGTGAGAAATACTCTTTTGATGCCCGTTATATCCTGCCTCATGATAGCTATTTAATCAATCTGGGACATCCTGAAGAAGAAGGACTGGAGAAAAGCCGTGCCGCATTTCTGGATGAAATGCAACGTTGTGAGCAATTAGGTCTGAAGCTTCTGAATTTCCATCCGGGCAGTCATCTGAATAAAATTTCAATAGAGGAATGTCTGGATAAGGTGGCAGAATCTATCAATATCACATTAAGTAAAACGAAAGGAGTGACTGCTGTTATTGAGAATACAGCCGGACAAGGAAGTAATGTTGGTAATGAGTTTTGGCAACTAAAGCATATCATTGATCGTGTGGATGATAAATCCCGTGTAGGTGTATGCTTGGATACTTGTCATACTTACTCGGCAGGATACGATATCGTAAAGGAATATGATAAAGTGTTTCAGGAGTTTGATGAAGTCGTTGGTTTTAACTATTTGCGGGGTATCCACCTGAATGATACTAAAAAAGAACTGGGTAGCCATGTAGAC
>ERZ773258.256-NODE-256-length-67921-cov-108.526051_pt1 | contig 67921 bp, 78 predicted proteins | sample MGYA00511962_ERZ773258 | MGnify/ENA primary metagenome ERZ773258 (study PRJEB29015, sample SAMEA2737755) | human gut metagenome | biome: human gut; feature: human-associated habitat; material: faeces | place: China | collected 2012 ... | reverse complement strand
AATATCTGAGGGCATGGCCTTCACACAAATTCATTAATTTTTAGAACTACCCATATATGATTTCTTCATCAAGTAGTATTATTAAAGTCATTAAAAGTATTTCCGAATTGGACCGTTCGATTTTTGACGATCCAATTAAGTTTGAAGGATATGTGAAGGATTTTTATTCTGGTAATTCTGTAGTAGTAGATGATTTTATTACTATACTTAGAAACTTGAATGATAGTATTATAAGCCATGCTGTTAATTCTGGCATCATTAATTCATCATGCAATTGCTTAAAAAAATCAGAATGTGTTAATGTTCAAGTCGCTTTGTTTAATATTATCTATGTTAGCAAAAAAATTCAAACTATTGAAAAATTAGAATCAGAAATAAGGAAGGCATACAAACTATTTTCAACTCTTGAGGAAGAATCTAAATTCAAAGCAAAAGCGAAAAAAATTAAAGAATTTAATGCCAATGTTGGAGGTGAAGTCCAGTATGGTAAAATAATACACCTGAGTTGGATTTGCAATAACCCCTTTCAACTTATTTTATCAAACAACAATGAGAATATGGATGTTACTTCAATTACATCTATAGACTTAAGCGTTACATCAGATATTTATGAATTACTTCTGTATGATAGTTCTGGGAGAATAATAGATAAGGCAATGATAAAAATTCCATATAGAGACCAATCCTTTTGCATGTTCTGTGGTACACCTATTTATGATGTTTCAGATAAATATTGTATTAATTGCGGTCTTAAGTTATGATATTATAATAAGTTTATTGCCTGCATTATGAAAAATAAAGTAAAGAAATTTAGGTGCTGGAGCAATTCAAATCGTGTTTATGATTTAGAGTTTATTGATGATATCATTAATATTCAAATAAATGTTTCACATAAATTCAAGCTGTTGCAGATCTTAAATGAAGATCGAGAAGAATTGTTTTCTGAATTATATACATCTATTAGATATAACTGCAAATTGAGCATTTATACTCCAGGACTTTATTATTTATATTTATATGTAAGTAATGATAGCAAAAACTTCGTATCATTTATTGGTGGAAAACAAATTATACTGTATTTAGATGGAACTAATCAGTGGTATTTCAAAATCCCTGAATATACCATGTGGAACAGAAACTTGCTAGAATCAAAAGAGCTGAAATATGTGTTTAATGACACGTTGTTAAAAAATGACAATACAATGAGAAAAACTGCAATAAGGTTAACTAAAGGATGCCATAATCTTCGAGAAAAAGTTTTGGTAATACATGATTTTGTTGCAAAACATTTGTATTATGATTTTGATTCTTTATTGTCCACAGAGAGTACGAATCGTACAATAGAACAAATTGTACATACTAGAAGGTGCGTTTGTCAAGGATTTGCGGATTTGACATTATTGCTTTTAAAATCTATAGGAATTCAAGCGGAAAATATATTGTGTTATGCAATACAAAACATATTTGAAAGTGGATGGAGTTGCGCTTTTAATAGGACATCAGAACTTAATCACGTGATAACAAGAGCTAAACTTGAAAATCGATGGCTTTTTATGGATGTCACATGGGATTCAACAAACCGTTTTGAAAATAATGTTTATATAAAAGGTGATTGGGTTTCGCATAGATATTTCGATGTAACTCTACCTTTTTTGTCTTCTACCCATAGATTCTTCAAGAAATAATGCATTGATATGGGATCTTCTTCTCATTGGGGTAAAAATAAAGTGATAAAAACAGGAAAGCAGATACGCAAACATGATTCAACATATCTTTCTCCTCAATTAACCATAGCTGTTTATGAGAATATAACCATCACTTTTCCAAGTGAAGTGTAAGCACTCAAATTAAGGCTTAAATTAGAAAGAAGTATCGATGTATTTAAAATTGAATTATGTACGGCAGTGAAGATTTGGAACTTTTTCTATAAGTGAGAACAATAAAATTATATTGTTGAGCGAAGAAAATGTATGTAATAGTTAATAAACAAGTAAAAGACATCTCAATGTATAGACACTTGCAAAAGTGCCTATACAAAAGGCATGCCCTAAATTGATTACTAACTTAAGTTGTGTTTATCGGCAATGAAATGCCCTAAATGTAATACCGAGAATCCTATAGAAGCTAATTTCTGTAGATGTTGTGGCTATGCAATATCTACAGAACACAACATATATACAGAAAATCAAAGACTACTGAATGAAAATAATAGATTAAAAGATAAAGCTCGCTTTTTTGAAAGTTCTTTAACAAGAGAACGACTCCAATTAAGAGATGTGATAGAAAACCAAGAAACGAAAATAAAGAAATTGGAGCATGAATTACACGCTTTGAAGTTCAATGTTCCCAACCGTAAGCCAATCAAACCTCAAATAATAACAAAAGAAATACATAAATGTCCAGTTAAGACACATATAAAGTATATTCTTTCTATCCTATTATTTATTATCATAGGAGTCCTTAGTTGTTATTACATCTACAATAAGGAAGAACATTTTAAGAAACAAGTTGCTTCTTATAAGCCTTTTGAAGTCCTTAAAATAAGTATTAAAGACGATTATGATAAAGGTACAAATATAATAAGGTATGATGAGGCAACATTTATAAAACCACATTTAACTGTGGTCGGCTTTAAGGACGGACGTTATAAGATAAAAGCTAAGATTTATCGAAATAGTGTATTTGTGCCAATTCTGCTACATGGTTGGGTTTATGACACCATGATTCTTAAAAGAAACGATAGTAGTCCTTTTGATTGCTCTTTTGAAGGGATATATGATATAAAGAAAGGCGTAATAACCCAGTTCGACATGAAAGAATTTGGTTATGAAGAACGTGGACATTGGGAAGAGGGAGACTATCTAATAGAATTTTGGTATAAAAACATCTGCTTAGGAAAAGAAGAATTTAAAATTTCGAAAAAGTAAAATGAATTCATCTGCATTAAATACAAAACAATGCCCTAAATGCCATACAGACAATCCTGCTCTTGCAAGATTCTGTAGGCATTGTAGATATGAATTCCCCGAAGCTACAATAACTGGGGGATCTTTATCTCCAGAAATCAAAAGTTTCAAGATTAGGGAAGACAAGTATTGGAAAGGGAGTGTAGTACATATAGATTGGAAAGTGGATAATGCCAACATTGTGATGATTAATGATGTTGACGTAACATCTAGGTCGGACTTTGAGATTACAGTTGATAGCGCAACTACTTTAACAATATCTGCAGAGAACGATTATGATAAAGCATCAAAATCATTAAGACTATCACCCCATTCTCTTCCTTCTATAACTTCTTTCTCATCATCACAACGAAGCATATCGTCCAATCAAGAAATAAAACTGAAATGGAGCATACGCAATTTTGTAAGAGCAGTATTAAGATATGGAAGTGAAGAGATAGATGTAACACATAAAGATTATTTTAAGCATCGGCCAGATAAAGATATAACATATACATTGGTATGTTTCGCAGAAGACGAACGTTTCTACGAAGAACAGTCTATTGATGTTCACGTTATGCTACCTGTCAAGATAAAATCTTTTGAGGCAAATAAGGATTATATCGTTGAATCAGATAAAGTGGTACTGACATGGGATGTGGATAATGCTGACAGTGTTATATTATATCCATTTGCAAGAGAGGTTTCAAGTTTTAACAAGTATGAAGTCGCTCCATCAAGGACAACAGAATACAGGCTTGAAGCAAGAAATATGATTTCCAAGGAAGAAGCTATTATTGCAGTTGGTGTAAGAACTCTGCCAAAAATAGATGTGGAATTTGCGGATGCGATCTCTAAGATAGAACTTCCATCATGCAATGTTGATTTGTCTTTCATATCAAGCAGTATGGAAAAATCTAAAATAGATGAGTGGATGACAATAATGCCATTGGAAGATCTAAGTCGCCTTAATTTTAAGTACAAAATAAAGGCATTCGGCTCCGCACTAAGAAAAATGTTCATAAAAAGATGAAAAGGAATAAATCTGCTTTATATCTATTGCCTACATTTTATCGTCAAGTATCTGATGCCATAATAATTATGATTGTTATGGGATGCTTGATTATAAGTATGGACACTATTATTTGTGTCAAGAGCAATGGTGCTTTTCAATTCCTGTGGACTCTTAGCGCAGGCATTGCTAATTTAAGTGCATCTTATTGTTTATATAAATATATACCAACAGTATTGAAAAAAGGTAGCAAAGACGATTATACAATACTCTCCATTATTGGATATGTGTTGTACTTGTATGCGTTGTCACCCATATGTATATATATATATGTGGAACAGCAATGGGGCTTGTTTGGTAAATATGGTTCAGATTGTCTATTCCTTTTTAACACATATACTAATTGGCTACTTCCCAGTTCCATTGTACTAATGGCGAGTGTTACCTATTGGTTGATAACATTGTTAATACAACAAAGAAGCAAAACATTTTGTAAATTAGAAAAGAAAAAGAAAAGTATATATGAATAATTGTTTTCAGAAACTATTATGGAATATATCGGGAGCAGAACTCCCGATATTGGAAAAGTGCCAGACAGATCACAAGAAATTCTCTGCCATTGGTGCAACCATCTTGATGACAGCATTTATTGCTCTATGTGCAGGAACTTCTGCCGCATGGTATTTTACACAAAAAGGTGATGATAGCTCAGGAATATTCGGCTGGTCCTTGGCATTTGGATTCTTATGGGCAACGCTTATATTCTGTATAGATAGAAGTTTGGTAATAACCCTGAAAAAAGACCCGACAAAAAAACATCAAAAATTTATCATACCTTTAGTATCTCGTGCTCTTTTGGCTATAGTTGTTGCTTTTATGGTTTCTATACCATTGGAGCTTGTGATATTTGAAGACTATATTATCGCAAACCAAGAAAACTTTGAAGCAAATCAGATTGCAGTACTTGGACAACAACTGAAAGATAATAGCGGTGAAGATGTGATGAATAAAAGAATCACAGGAGCTGATGCTACTTTGAACAGATTGAGTAACGAATCAAAGAAATTAGGTGGAGATATAGATGCGCTACAAGCAAAGATAAATAATTTGGAAGTACAGAAAGAACGACCTAATAGTTCCGCTTATAACTCAGCAAAGGCAAGGTACAATTCTGCACAAAGAGGTTACAGTAAAGCAAGTGCCAACTATAACACAGAAAACAGAAAAAGATACCCTTCATCTGGCGCATTAAATTCATATCGTTCAAGTATGAACAGTTACAAAGCAGCAATGACTGCGGCTAAACGTGATATGAATATAGCGGCACAGGATTGGAGAAATGAGAAACAAGCTGCTATTGATGCACTTATTCCCCAAAGAGATGCCAAAATTGAAGACAAGAAGAAAAAGGATGAGTTTTATGGAACAACGCTTGATAGTAAACTAAAAGATACAGAAAAAGCCCAAAAAGCCGCTGAGGAACGGAAAATAAAAGAAGAAAGCAAACAAGAAAAATTAGCGAATGGAAATCATTTTATTCAAAATTTCCAAATACTTGAATATGCAGTATGGCAAACGGACAAAAATGGGAATCTTACAGATAAGACACAACTAATGTTCTTGTGGCTTGTCAGATTGTTGTTCTTTATCGTAGAAATTCTTCCGACCATTGTGAAAATTGTGTCTCCAATTGGTTCTTATGAGCGAATGGTATATGCCGAAGAGAAGAGTTTGGAGGAATACTTGGAGTCTGACGAATATACAGACAAGATAAGGCATGTTCATGAATTAGCTCTAAGTACACAGGAAGAATTACAACAAGAGCAGCATGATACAGAAATAGAATTAAAGAAGAATATTCTCGAAAAGATAAAACAGGCTCAACTAGAAATAGCAGAGCTTGCTATTGAAAAGTGGAAAGAAACAGAAAAAACAAAATTATCAACATCTTCTGAGTCGGTAACTCCGACTGGAGAAACGGAAGAAACAAAAACAGAAGAAAATGAAGAAGCTTAAAGGATTAAAACTTGAAGACTATCAACACGAATCTGACAAAGCCGCTTTTTTGAGTCTTGAAAAAGTAAAGGCTTTCGACAAAGCTGTTGATTGGGTCATAAAAAATACAATAGAAGAAGTTACTAATGTTCAGCAAACAGGTAGTAGTATCTGTGTCAATCAAGATGCTACTCCAGAATTGTTCAACTTGGTAAATGATGTTGCAGCTACGGTAGATGTAAGGAATGTGCCACAAGTATATACCCGATGGGGATATGATATTTACATAACCACTGATGGTGACAAACATCCTAAGATGATAGTGAATACAGGTACTGTAGATTTGTTGACACCTGCAGAGCAACGCTTTATGATTGGGCATGAGTTCGGTCATATCAAGAGCAACCATCTGAAGTATCTGCTATTGTGCAGATATTGGTCGCTGTATCATTCATATATACCAGGCTCGACGTTACTGCAAATACCATTGTTTTATTGGTCAAGAATGACAGACTTAACCGCAGACCGAGTAGGATTGCTCGCTTGTCAAGACATTAATGTCGCATTAAAAACGATGATAAAACTCGCAGGAGCGCCAGAGTCTTTATATGATAATTTAAACATAGAGGCTTTCATCGAACAAGCAGAAAGTTTCAATATTTCAAAGATGGGTGTCATGAACAAAATCGTAGAGAAGATTTCTGTTATGGACAATGCTGCACCATGGATGGTCAGACGAGCATCAGAATTACTCAAATGGTACAAAAGCGGCGATTATGATGCAATAATAAAGAAATATGGAGTGTAAGACAGACCAAACAAGAGCTTATGTGTGTATGCTTTTGGTAACCAATGCGTGCAATTTGAATTGTGTGTATTGCTACGAAAGCCACAAGTCTAATAAATATATGACTTTGGAGGTTGCTCAAAGAGCCATACAAAATGCTTTTGAAAAGGAAGGATTCGATTATGTTTCCGTACAATTTATGGGAGGAGAGCCACTCCTCGGCTTCTCGTTAATTAAGGAAATAAGTGAGTGGATGTGGGAAAATGAATTCTCTAAGCCATACGAACTATTCGCATCAACCAATGGTACTCTGTTGAACGATGAAATGAAACGGTGGTTCTCTAAGAACAAAGATAGAATCAGCTTAGGGCTTAGTTTTGACGGAGTGCCTATGGCACAAGATTTGAATCGTTCCCAATCCTCACGGCATATTGACTTTAGCTTCTTTCGGGAAACATGGCCAAACATGTATGTCAAGATGACCGTATCGGTAGATACTATTAAATACTTGTATGATAGTGTTGTCTTTTTGGAGGAATCCGGATTCCAAAATATCAAAACAGATTTGGCATATATGAGAGGATGGCAAACCAATCATTTGCGAATCTGGGATGAAGAGCTGAAAAAACTTGTGACATACTACTCTGATGAAGAGCATGATAATCATTGTTCACTGTTAGATACTAAAATCGAAGCCGTTTTTGCTAAAAATGTATCTGTAAAGAGATGTGGGTGTGGAGAAGATATTGTCTGTGTAGATACAGATGGGAAAGAATACCCATGCCAGATGTATGCTCCTCTATCCATGAGCAAACAACTCCTTGATACAGTTAAAGATATAGACTTCAGTGATGGGAAGAACTTCGAAATACCAGAATGCCAACAGTGTATTCTGCATTCATGCTGTCCTGCTTGTAGTGGATGTAATCTAAAATATAATGGTGCAATCAACAAGTTGGATTCTTTTTATTGCAAGGCTTTCGTAATACAATTCATGAGAACCTTAGATTATCGATATAAACTAGCCCAAAAGATTACCAATGAAACAATAAGAAAGGATGCTCTTCATGATTTGAATGAAATAGCAAATGTATTAACAATAAAACAATAGTATATTATGAACAAGATAATAGATAATATCATTAACTCCATTTTAGGATCTAGCTCAACATCTCCAGTTGTTGTAAAATTGGCAAGACCTCAATCACAGCTATCACTGCACCGGGAATTACAACACTATGCTGCTTCTTCTGATGGATGTGGCGGTTACACAGGACATTGTTCATGTCTTAATAATCCGTGTATGATTTGCTCTAATGCTCATTAAAATATCTATAGCTGATAGAAAGTCACATTCATTTTCCATCGTTATTGATAAAAGAATCAATATTTGAACGAACATGAAAATGAATTTCTTAAACTCCTCTTACCTCTTCAACAATGCAGACACTTATATCGACCGCGTTGCACAGAGATTTATCAACAACTTTAGATATAAAGGCTATGAGGTTGATGGTGTGAAACTCCCTTCTGGAGAGTGGGATATTTCACTGAAAAAGGGTAATCTCTTCCAAGCTGTTCTTGGTATGCAAACAGCCTTAAAGGTAAAAATTTCATCAACATCACCACATGCTTTAGTAAAAATGAGTATAGGCTTATTTGGACAGCAGGCAATACCTACTATCCTGACTGTTGCCGTTTGGTGGCCCATTGCCATCTGTCAAGTGGCAGGACTTGTCAAACAATACAAGATGGATCAAGAGGTTTTGACATCCATCGTGCATGGATTCAATGTTGCCGCCGGCCATACAGTAAGCTATACGGTCATAAATTGAGATTATGCTTAAACGCAGACTTAGGAATTACGACATTAATGATATTAAGCACCCAGAAGATAGCGAGATACTTGATGGTTTAAACAAAATACCGCTTTTCAAGGGATTCTTGAATAATACCATTGTGCCTATACGAGAGGCATACAACGAGGTGGAATCATATGGTGACGGGTGGAATGTCACACCACAGAGTTCCCCCCAAATATATAGGAAACTACAGGAGGCTTGTGATATTCTTGGCATCAAGAAAATGCCTAAACTCACCTCTGAATGGTTCTATGCTCCGTCCTCATTCTCGGCAGGAAATGAGAAGTTCAGGATAGTTATTTCATCAGGGGCAATAGATCTCTTTGATGATGAAGAACTGATTTTTTTCATTGGTCATGAGTTAGGACACTATATTTGCGGTCACAAACCTTATCAAATGCTTTTAGAAGCCTTGTATATGCCATTCATAGACAACGCTTCTGTAAAAGTATGGTCAACCATCGTAAAAGTTCCTCTGCTTGACTGGTATAGAAAATCTGATTTCACTGCTGATAGGGTCGGACTATTGTGCTGTCAGGACATAGATGTCGCCCTAAGGGTCATGATAAAACGGGCCGGTCTTCCTAAGAAGTACTATAACCAGATAAATATTAAGGCATTTTTGCAACAAGCAATAGATTTCGAGACACAGCACATTGGCAATTTGGATAAGATTGCCAAGGCTTTATCACTACGTTCCTGCGAGTTCCCCTGGATGGTGCAAAGAGCTATTCGTCTATATGAATGGTATCATTCTGGCGACTATCAAAGATTTATAAACAAAAACAAGCAAATAATATGATAACGGGACAGTACATAAACACTGGCAACATCCCTGTGATGTCCATTTTGAACTATAACCGCATACGTGATGAAAAGAAACGTGAGGCAATAAAGGCAATGGGAATGAGTGCCTGTCAGGCAGGATGCATGAGCCGAGGTTGTTGCTCCAAATGTCATGGAGGCGGTCACAGATAACATCTGCATAGTAGGATGCATATAACAACTTCCTCTGGACATGACTACTTCTACCTCAAACAGACAAATGAAATCGTTGACTTTGTATTTGATGATGATTTGTTTGCTTGGGAGTTTGAACCTTTGTCGTATTTCACAGTATTACCCAATGTCGATACTTTCATCATCAGCATAACAGAACAGTGCAATTTGCGTTGTTCGTATTGCTGTTATTCCGGCAAATATAAGAATAACAGAAGTCATAACACCTCATCCATGTCGAAACAAGACATTGACGAGGTTTTCTCGTTTATTCAGGAAACTGTCGAAAACAAGGAAATAAAATTGGCCTTCTATGGTGGTGAGCCTTTGCTACACCAAGATTTGTTACGTTATGCTATAGATAAAGCACATACATTGTGGAAATATAGAATCTCTATTTCAGTTTCTTCGAATGCAACACTTTTAACCCCAGTATTAATAGACTGGCTTTTTGCCAATAAGGTGCGTATTGACATCTCTATAGATGGACATAAAAAGGTTCATAACAGACAACGCAGATACTGTAATGGTAAGGGAACTTTTGAAAAAGTCTATGAGTCTCTGTCTTACATAAGAGAACAACATTCAGCTCACTTGCAGGATGATGTTCTGATTCTAATGACGTTGGCTGAGTTAGATGACCTTATCGAGATAAGCATTAACTGGCACGAAGATTCCCTCTTGAAGGACATTATTCCCACTAAAATTTCGAGTATATCACCAAACTTCAGATTAGGCGTTGAAAGGTCGGATTATGAAGTTTTGGTAAATAAATACCTTTCTCTGTTGGAGGTATATGAATCACATAGGGAGTTGAATGTACTGAAGGTTTTTCTTGAACAATGTATTGCCTATTGGGTCAACAGACCGATTATCGATGTAGGAAATGCGGTACCTATGGCTACCTGCCTCCCACTTAATAATAAATTATACATAGACACTCACTTTAATATTGGTGTTTGTGAAAAGATAGCTGATAAATATCGTATTGGCAACGTAAAATCTGGAATCAATTGGGATGTTGCAAATTCGCAGGTACAAGAGTACTATCAAAAGAGAGTTCAAAGATGCCGGTTCTGCCCAGCAATCAGAATGTGCAATATGTGTTTCTCTGCAATAGAATACAGCGATGATGAATGGGATATCTTATGTCACAATGAGAAGACATATACAAAAGTTTGTTTTAGGCTGTTTTGTGAAATGGCGAAAAGAGGACTATTACAATGAAAGAGTTCCCTGATTTGAAAACAACTCGGTGTCATCTGGTCCAGGCAACATTGGCTGATGCAGAGGCAATATTTGAGATAGTTAATACTCTGGAGTGTCGGATGAATATGCCAGAGTTCTACTCTTTGTTCCATCATAAAGAAAGAATAAGACATTTAATACAGGTCTTTTCCGAATATTGGCAATTGGGTAGTGGCTTTTTATGGACGATAAGAACCTCATCCGGCATTGTTGGTTTTGTGGGTGTCATGGACATTCCTGACAATGCGACTTTGTTCTATGCCACACACCCTGCGCATCGTAATAAAGGATATATGAAGGAAAGTGTTACGTGTTGTCTCGAATACTTCAGCAAACAATACACAGAAACTTCAATCCATAGTGTAATATTCGAAGACAATATACCCTCTCTGAGAATCCTGTCCAATACGGCAGTCAAGATAGATTTGAGACAAAGGAACAATCCTTAAATATGTGTTATATGAAAAATAAGTCCGGTATTCCCGGTTTATCCTTCTCCCTAAAAAGAGCATTGGGCATCACTCAATTCAAACAGAAGGTGTCTCGTGTGACCGGTATTCCTCTTACGCGAAGTGGCATTGAGAGGAAAATAGGGAACACAATACTGAAAATGTTATTTGGCAATAAAAAATAATTAGATAATGAGCTGGAATGGTTTAACAGAAAGGCAAAAGGATTTAGACAGAGCCATTTAGCAATGTGGAATCAAATTAGATGATTCGAAAACATGTCTATCAAAGGTAATAAGAGCTATCGGTGCAAGCGCTGCAGAATCGTCATACATTAAAAGCCGGATAGAGTTGCGTTTTAGAACTCAAGCAGCTCTTAGTAAGGCTGATGATTTGATTGCTAAAACTGAAGTCATGCTTGGCCAATTTGAAAAAGATGACGAGGAATGGCACAGAAAAGGGCATTCACTGGGAGTTGATTTTTAAATCTACAGACTATGGTACGATATACACCAGAAGACATAGCAACACTTGGGGCTAACGAAATATTTGTTTTTGGAAGTAATTTAGCAGGTCATCACAGAGGAGGTGCTGCCAGAATTGCCCACGAAAGATTTGGTGCAGTTTGGGGAATTGGCACTGGCTTACAAGGGAATTCCTATGCAATCCCTACAATGCAGGGAGGAATAGATACCATTAAACCATATGTGGATGAATTCATCCGCTTTGCAAAGTTACACCCGGAACTTACATTTTATGTTACTCGCATTGGATGTGGTATCGCAGGGTTTAGTGATAGTGAGATTGCACCACTATTTGACAAGACTTATGACGTGAAGAACATCATACTTCCCGAGTCGTTTTACAAAATAATAAATCACGCTCGCCAATTGAATAGTGAGACCAAGGGCTTAAACTTTCATTCCGTACCAATCAAGTTCTTTGAGGAGGACAGGATAAAGATGGAATCCATGAGCTTTGAGGAGCAAATCAATTATGCTCAGAAATTAAAGGAAAAGGGTAAATATTTAATTGAGCACAAATCTCCTGTTGCCAAATCATTTCCCCTGTTGAATACCACGGATAAGGGACATCATGTTATCGCTATTGCGAATAGTACCTTTGCTATTATTGCTGATAATTTATTGTATTCCAACAAATACGAATGGGGCTTAGACCTTGGACAAAAAATATTGTCCGTAGTAGCAAAAGATGCAAGTGAAAAAGATTATCCTTATGGACAGTTTGTTGTTCTCCTAGAAGATGGAAGTATTTGTTTGATATGGTCAGATATATGTATCAAAAAAATATCTGATAATGGTTATATCTCTGTTGCATCAGGATGTGGTGGTTTAGTTTTTGGTTTGAGAAGTGATGGTACAGTAGATGTGTTATTCTCTGAAAAGGATACTATGGGAATCACTTGCGATGTAAAAGAATGGACAAATATAACACAAATTGATGCAGGTCCACGACATTTCGTAGGATTAAGAAGTGACGGTACTGTAATTGCTGCAGGAAAATCAACAGCATGCAAACCACTTGAAGAGTGGAAAGATATTATGAAAATATATGTATCAAAAGCCTCTCCTTTGTATGGCAAGGAGAATGACTTGACTTTTGGTATTGGACAAGATGGATGGTTATATGTTGACGGTGATTGTTGGCCAAAAGGAAAAGAATTTTGGAGGCGTATTCGCGCACAATACGATGTTTCGGATATTATAGAAAATGGATGCATGTTATGGATAAGAACTTATGAAGGAGAGTTAAGATGTGTAACATATTATAGCAAGATAGATTATCTTGAGGAGATAGATTTTGTCAAGAAGTATCCCGACTGTAGATTTTATGACTCGTATGGAGATGTCGCAGTTCTTGTAGATAAAGAAGGAGAATTTCACGTTTTATATTCCAATAGAGAAGTTGACTGGTGGAATATGTAGTAATCGATAAATCATAATTCGCAAGTTTTTTGTTTTTATCTGATAGATTGGTTACCAACGCCTACTCTATAACATAAAAAGTATAACAATAAAACAGAAAAGAAAATGAGCAAAACCAGTATCATAGAGACCTATGCTTTGAAAGACAAACTGCAAGAGTATGCAACAAAAGTCGGTCGTATTAGTGCTCGTCCACTCTTGTTGCTCTATTTCATCATGGTCAGCAAGGATACTCCGAAAAGTGACAAGTTGGTGATTTTGTCAACCTTATCCTATTTGGTATTCCCAATAGACTTGATTTCTGCCAAGCGATTGCCTGTCATTGGATGGATAGATGAGGCTTTTTCTCTTTCTGTTGCCTATCAGAAAGTGTGCAAGAACATCACACCAGAAATCGAACGAAAGACAGATGCATTGCTTGACAAATGGTTTCCTGAATATACCAACTACATTGAAGTCTTTGATTGATGGTAAAAGCAATTAAATTCAAAATTAACATTTAAATATATAACACCTATGGAAGTAAAAATAAAATATTCAGAGCTTCAAGATTTTATCTTGCATAATTTCAAGAAAGAAGTGTCGTTGGCATTTGTCGCTCCATCTACAGTTTCTGTGTCAACGAAAATAAAGGTCTTTGGCTTTGCGAAGAGTATAGGCGTAGAACTGTGTGTTGAGAAAATAGATTGTTCCAACCTACATATAGCATATAGTGGTAAGTTAGGGGTTGAATTGCTTATCACTCCTGCCATTGCTTTCTTGAAGAGATTTTTGCCAGACAAAACGAATTTTATAACTCAGAACTCAAACAATCGAGTAATCGTAAACTTGGCAGAAATAGAGCAGTTGAAAGGTGCGCTTGAAAAGGTAACACTGAAAAGTATATGTTTTGATGAAGAGCATGTTATCATTGAGTCTTCCTTGAACATACCAAATTGTAAGTAGGCTTATAGCCAGACACATTAATACTTCGATAATGTTTACTACGCAGTTTTGGCTTATCGTTATAGGATTTGCTCAAATGATTGGTTGCAGCTGGATTTGCAGCAAGTTCCAGAAACGCTCTTACAAACGAGAAATCCGAAGTAGACACTCGTATGTCCTGCTTGCCAAATTGCTTGCAGAAGAAGAGAGACTTAGGTGTAACGTCAGTAAATGCAGAGAGGATGGTACTGGAGAAGTGTATCTTGGTTTACCGGAAGGGATCATAAAGGTGTTTTCTCTTGGAAATGATAGATTTGCTATTTCTCTGGTTGGTGCTGTTATCGTAAATGATCTGCATGTAGACATGGCTCGTGAGATTTGTAAGGATTTGAACACTAAGGAAAGTAGAGTAAGATATAGCGTTGGCTTTGAACCGGCTTTTTCCCAAACAGGAATTTCTATTACTTGTGACTTTGAGGAAGATGGCGACGATGAAACTACCGAATACGATATTCTTAGTTATGCCAAGACATATTTAGAGCCAAAGCAACAAGAACTACAAACAATATGGACTCAGAAAATGGAAGAAATGCAATAATACAAAAATATAAAAGACATGAACACAAATAAATACTTCAAGTTAGGCTTAATCACAATGTTTTTAGCCTTTTTCGGACAGTTGTCCTTCGCCCAAGAAGTGATAGTGGCTGACACTATTGATGCAGAAGAAGCATTTGGCAAAAAGCCCATCACCCAAGTACCATTGGAACAATGCGAACAGATAGACACTTGTAGCATTGCCAAGTTTGCCGTTGTTTCAAAAGGTGGCAAACAGGGTATCTATGACTTGGAGAAGCATGAGAATGTAACGGATATAGATTTAGATGTTGCAGGTTTCTCACGTCGTTATGTGTCAGAAGATGGCATTGAGGTATTCTACTTCTATGTAGAAAAAGGGATTGAGCGTGGCACCATTGGCGTGGTTGGAGAAAACAATCAAACTGTTGGTGTATGGATGGACAATCCTGAATATGTAGCAAAACTTGATGAATGCACGACAATAGATAGCGTGATGACTCAAAAATGCGAAGATGTTTTGTCTGAGGGGTTGAAAATGTTGAATGGAACATACGGACAGATTGCTGTTATAGATGCACAAACAGGAAGACTGAAATCATGGGTTGCATTGGAGAAAGATAGAGATGATTATTCAGAGGGCAAGCTATTGAAACAAGCATGTAGTCCTCGCATTTTGACACTTGTAGGCATTACTCCTATGTTGGCAGATATCAATGGTTCACTCAATGACAAGATGGATTTGTGCGGTGGCATATATAATATAGGTGACAGCATCAGCATTCGTGACCATAACTGGCGGTCTGGCGGTTATGGTGTAATGACTTGTCGCCAAGCATTGACACATAAATCTAACGTGGCTATGTTCAAGATACTCTTGGTAAATCGTGGCGAAAATGCTTTTGGTATATGGAAGAAAATGACAAGTGACGAAAAGCAAACAAACGCCATGGAATTGGCTGCGCTCTTAAATGGTGTCTATCAGAAGAACACTCTGACATTCCCGACTTTGCAAGGGGACTCAGTTACAGAGGAAACTTGCAATAATATTACACCTTTAGGACGTAAATATCTGCAAGAGGTATTGATTGGTCTGAACAAAGGGAAAGGCATACAAGCATCTTATGCCCCAAAGAAAGTGGATATAGCAGGAGTATATGGCAACTACCAAGGCAAAGAACTTGAAAACGGTGAACATGAATTGGCAGAAATGTCCTTTGTCGGAGTTTTCCCACGCAAGAAACCTCGCTATGCCTTGGCTGTAATCATCAATAGACCGAATGAACAAACTCATGGTCCAAAGGATTTAGCCGATGGCATCGTGAATAATCTTGTGGAATGGTTGTCTAAACATTAACACTTGGAAATTATGGAAGAGGTTATCTACAAACATGAAACGAATGGTGAGTTCACAGGAATCTATGCGCAAATAGAAGATGGCAAACTCACCATTACCGAGCAAGATATGGGTGAATTTGAGAAAGAATATTCAAGAGATGGAGAAGTAGAGTCTTTCGTATTCTTTGATGTGGCAAATACCAATCGTCTGATGAGGTCATTACATGCCACCGATGATTATAGCCTTGTTACTGCATTGAAAAAGAAATTCAAGAAACATGGGAGTTGGATGAAGGGCAAGATCTGCGACTATTGTGACGAACATGGTATCAAGTATCAAACGCAAGTATATTATTGATAGAACAATATGACACAGCAAGCCAAGATTCCCATATTATTGAATATAATATTGTCGGAAATATTACGTTACAGATAGATTAGAGGTTACATTTGCCTCTATACAATCATAAACTAAAAAGAATCGTAATATGGAGATAAGATATGCAACAATAAGCAAGACTGGTAGAAGGCATAATAACGAGGATGCTTACAAGGTCATTGATATGCCACAAAACAACAGGTTTATGGGAATAGTCTGTGATGGAATGGGTGGTCATTCCTTTGGAGAGACAGCCAGTGAAACGGTATGCAATACCATAACTAATTATTGGGAGAAGCATATCATCACGCCCGATTGCGACTCAAAGGTGAAACTCGCTTGCAAGAAAGCTAATTGTGCCATTGACCAAAAGGCATTTGAGCTTCATCATGCAGAGATGGGTACGACTATGGTCATGGTAAGTATTGAGAACGATGTGGCAACCATTGCGCATATTGGTGATAGTCGTTGTTATGTACAAAGACCTGGTGATGGATTACTTTATCAGACAAAAGATCATATCCGGCTTGATTTTGGATGGGAGATTGTTGCCAAGTGCTTCTTCTCTTACCGTCCAGAAGTGGCTGTACCAGACATCCGACAAATCAAACTACAGACTGGTGACAGAGTTTTACTTTGTTCGGACGGACTGTACAAAAGCATGGCTCCTGACATTTTGCAAGCAAGGATGATGGATAACAAACCATTGGAAGAGATACTTGACGTTTATGATTACCTTTGTGAGAAACAAGGAGATGACAATTATACGGCAATATTGATAGAATGTTTCTGAATTTAGGGAAAAGAATTATGAGGACTCGTTATACATTATGTATATTAGGCTTGGCACTGCTGTTGGTAGCTTCTTGCGATAAAGAAGATATAAGCATAACCTATTTCAAGCAAATGCAAAGTACATCTGATAATGCAAATAAGGAAGACTCCTTGATGATACCTTGTGGATTTATAGAATATGACTCCGTTCGATTCTCGGATGATTCATATGCCGTACATCGTTTGCAATATGCACCGCAGAACAGTCTGACGGAGTTCTTTGACAACAAGGGACGAACGATTGCCACGATTGCAAGAGCTTCGGAATGTTATGCACAAACTCTTGTGTATGATTACGATGATGAAGGACGATTGGTACATCTTGTTCGTTACAAGGATGAAATCTTTGACGGATTGGATCCTGACAGCACAAGCTATGGAAGGAACAAAGAAGGGTATCTTGGCTTTCGGCAAATGATAGCAAATATGGATTATGAACATCCAGATACTGCAAAATACCAACAGACGAACATCGAATATGATAAAGATGGCGATGCTGTAAAAGCCTATATTGTATATGGCAGTGATAGCATTGTTGCGCCAAGCGGATATAAGTTGACCATAGCGGTAAAGCCTTGCCAGAGTTTTTGGCAAAGCGACTTGCATGGTGGCTTTTATATCTTCCATGTGACAATAGAACCTAAAAGAAAGGATTTGCAAAATTATAAGGTTTGCCGATTTGCAGATTATCTGCCCTCAATGGAATCGGAATATCGGAATGGGCGCATCGTCAAAACAGTATGGCACCATGATCCAGGTATAGAGTCAGATGATAAAGATTTTGTCTTCATCCCAATAATAACTGATGACTTGAATGTGTATTCCGTTACATGGGAAGATGGCAGCAAGCATCAACGTGTGTATAAAGACGGGCTGTTGGCATATAAGCAGGAAATCAGCAAGTATGGTACAGTCTTGAGAAAGGAAACATATTCCTTTCCGTCCAACAACAAGGCAAAGGTTATATATGAAACTATTGATTATAAAACCAAAGCATTGAAGACGCAATCAACTTCAGTCATGGATGTTCTCGCCATGGAAAAGTTTCATGAGGACATGAATGTAATCAGTGGAAATTATAGATGGGAAAATTATTACAATAAATAAAAACTTACGGTTATGGACAAGAATAAGTTAAAGGATGCCTATGATATAGGTGAAAATATGGCAGTGCTTAGCGGTGAAGGAAAAAGTTACACCATTATCAATAAAGAAACAGGTAAGGCAAGGCAACTTGTAAGTGAAGACGGGACTCTTCTTGTGGCAAGCAACGAAATTGACTTTGATGCAATAAATAATGGATGTCCTGATTTCAATGGATGTAAATCTGTTAGATATTGGTTCGGCAGATATGACAATTTCAGAAATGGTGTTTGTGCCATCTGTTGGACAGTATATCCCGATGGACGCTACTTTGCTGATGAGGATGGTTTCGGAATGGAAGATAATGACGAAGAGAATGCTTATTGCGTTATCAATAAGGACTTGGAAATCATCGTGCCTTTTCAACCAATGGACAATGTAAAGGAAATGTTGAAAAAATATGAGAAGTAAGTATGTTAGTTGTACATCCAAAAGATAGAACGACTTCTGTACTCTCTGCTTTATATGAGGGTAAAGATGCCAATGTGATTAGCAGCAATTGCTCTAACAAGGAAATAGAACATTTGCTGCATCATGTTTCCACGCAAGAACGAATCATGCTACTTGGACATGGCTCAGACAAAGGGTTATTCTATCGAGAGGATGACACTAAGGATGAGTTTGACAAGATTATAGTTGGACATCCGCACAGTTTCCATTTGCGCAAGCATGGCGGTAATATGGTTGGCATATGGTGTCATGCATATGAGTTTGCAAGAGCAGAAGGATTGCATGGGCTATTCTCTGACATGATAATATCTGAAGTTAAAGAGGCTGAGGAATATGGAATTATTGCTTCACGACAAGAGATTCTACAATCCAACATCATCATGTTTGAATATTTACGAAAGTTACTTGATGAGGATATACCTCTACACGAAATACCACAGCGTATTAAAAACATGGATGCTGAAAGAACTTCTTTATCTGTGTTTAACTATAACAATTTCCATTACCTATAATCAAAGAGGTTATGCAAGTAATTAAACTTAATGATGGGCACTTGACATTCAAAGGCAGAGTATATGGCTCTGTTGGCATAGAATATCGTATAGAGTATGATAAAACTGCTTTTCGCATGGAATATAACTACAAATATGTACATTCCAAAGAAGATAGGGACATGTTAGATGGTGCAGACGATTCTACTGTAACATACGAACTTACTCCATTAAAGAAAGGACAGTTTGATATTTATGAAGTAGAAGGCTTTCGGGGTCAAGAAACCGCAAGAAAAAAGCATACGATAGTAGTCATATAACACCGACAACAAGACTTTATCAAGAAATTTATAGCCGATGAATGTATGTAAAATAAGTTTTAAAAATTGTATTCTTGCCATTTGGAACCAATTGACAAGAAAGGGTGCATGGCGAAACATTTTTGTCACACACAATGCCTTTGGAATATTCAGCGAGTATAGCCATCTTTCTCGTCGTAGCGGAAAACCCAAGATTCCTTATCCGAATAAGAAGGTGGCATTAAGAGCTGCTGAAGCTATGGGTAAGAAGCATGGTGTGCATTTCTCTATATACAAATGTGCTTGGTGTGACGGATGGCATATAGGAAAGAATGCACAGAATAAAATAAAAGGAACAATGCATGAAAGATAAATTTACGCCAAACTATATAGAGTCTCTTGAAGACAATGAGGTCTTCGTTTTTGGCAAGAAATGGGATAGATAACATAAATTAATAGGTAAAGTAAAGAATTACTGAATAAAGAAAATTGTCTCCCTCAGCTCAATTTGATATAAAATCGAATGGACTGAGGGATTTTTATATACTTTGATGATAGGAATGGTTACTAGTATTACTCTATACACATAAACAAATAAACTTTGTAACACAAAAAAATATCAGATAATATGGAAAAAAGAAAGAGAACCCTAAAAAGAACGATTGTTTTATTTTGGAAAGGTTTGACGGGTATTATTGCTGCAACAGCAGAATGGTTCACCGTGATACTTGGAATGAAGGATGAATCAAAGTATGGCAAGTTTATTCGACGTGTTGTTGGAGGCTGTTTTGCGTTCATTATGTTCGTGTTTGCATGTGCTGGGGGTAATGCGCTATACGAGTTTGTTTGCAAGAAAGTGAATGCTGCGAAATATTTGGATGACTCCTACTATGACTCGCAGTACCTGTCAAGAAATGCCACTTACTATAGCCGTGCCTATGAAACGGATGGGTATGTTGAAACTCGTGATGGCAAGAAGACAGTCAAAGGCATACATTGGATTTCAAAACCATTGGGGGACGATTCACTTGTATGCTATAGTAATGGTAATGCTCGTGGTTACTTCAATATGCTGACGGGTGAAATTGCTATCAAGCCTCAATACAAGCACGCATGGGTGTTCTCTGATGGCTTGGCTTCCGTGGATGACAATGGAATGATAAAATTTATCAATGCCAAAGGAAATGTCGTTATTGACTTGAACATTCCATACATCACTGGTGCAGAAGGATATGTATTCCACAATGGACATTGCGTAATACATAACAACAAACGTGACAAATTTGGTTTGATAGACAAAAAAGGAAATTGGATGTTAAAAGCTGAATATGATGCTATTTCGCCCAAGGATTCTTTCTTTGTCGTAAGCAAAGGAGGTATGCAGAGTGTTCTTACAGAAAAACTGAAACCAATATTGCCTTTTATGGAAGCAGAAATCTGGATTTCTGGTAATAGCATTACAGCAACAATGAAAGACCACACTCTTCGCAAATATAATTTCCAAGGTGAGTTGATTGACGATTTCTTGATTAGTAATGTTGACAGATTATTATATGACACCGATGAAATACGATATACTACGGCAAAGAACTATGATGATGAGGGTAATTTAACAGGTGAAACGGCAGAAGCAGAACCTACTCCTTACCAAAAGACTGCAAGTTGCAAAAAATATGAAGCAGAACTTGGTTGGTATGGCTTGATGTCACCAAATGGAAAAGTCATTACTCCTCCAAAATATTGCGATATTACAGCCATTGGCTATGACTTGTATTTATGCAAAACTGATGATATTAGGGGAGAAATATTGAATGGCAAAGGCATAAGGATTAAATGAATGTAGCTTATGTGTAGAAAAGATGGATGGCAAGCAACTACATTTTTGCCATCCATCTTATACGATTGGGAACATTACCTAAATACGATTTTTTTACCATTGCATATATATAAATATCCTTTTTGCGGAATGAGAATCTTTATGCCATTCAAATCGTAATAGGCATCATCTTTTCTATTCGTGAACGTTGGCGATTTTATGCTAGTTTCAATGTTTCTAAGAGATTCTTCACTTATGATAGTCCCTTTATCTGTACATGAAACCAGAGTGCAAAATTCATCATTATTTCCCAAATTGAAATTCGGGATAAATTCATCTTTACTAACCCCTACGCCTTCTATGATAAGATAATAGCACTCTTCCCCAGAATGGTCAACCATAGAGTCAACAACAATTATCCTACGTCGTATTCCATTTATAACTGTTTCACTCTCTGCAACTACTAGGGCAAGATTTTCAATATAATCACCTTTTTGCAGCCCAATGTCAAAAAGCAAAGTAAAAACATTATCTTTTACCTTATATACTTTGCCGCCATCTTCATATGCGACAAATGTTTGACAAGGGTATAGACCATTTTCGTTTTGTACCAATATCTTTTTACAAACAAAGTGATTTACAATGGTATCGCCTGATACCGTTACATTATAATAGCCTGTCGTATCAGTCCTCTCGTATCGATTGACAGTCGCATACCGCCATACTTTACCTTCTGACAAAACAGGTACGTATGTTTGCGCAACAGAGACCATAGCAAACATACAGAATAAAAACGATAGAAGTTTTCTATTTGCCATATCTTTGAAAAATTGAGAGTGGAGAAGCAATAATCGAACTGCCTCTCCACTCGATAACACACGTTGTTTATTCCTTAATCAATCTGTAGGAATCTGCAAGTTTACCATTTACAAGAAGAGACACAAGATGCATGCCTCTGTCAAGATTAGAAATCGTTGCTGTTACAGAAGGCGAAGTAGATGAAACCTGCAAGGTCTTCTCTTTTGTTCCTGTAAGACTGCTAATGATGATGGTTGCAGACTTATCGAATCCTTCAAGATTTGTCGTGATGGTTACCTGCCCATTTGCAGGATTAGGTGTGCAACTAACTATCTTGTAAGGAGAAACTGCCTTGTTTGAAGCATCAAATGGAGTGTTGGAAAGTTCTGCTATCTTGGCAGATTGCTCATCCACTGTAGCCTGTAACTGTTGAACAGCTTGAACCAACATAGGAATTATGGCTGTGTAGTTAATCATCTTGTGGCCTTCTTCGTCAGTTTTTACAGCATCAGGCAAAACAGCCTCTACTTCCTGAGCAAGGAAGCCATACTGTGTCTGACCTTCTTCTACTGGGCCATTGGCTACAGAAGAACCAGATTCTGTTGCAGCTAAAGTCACCGCAGTTTCAGGTTTCCATGTGTAAGAAACAGGACGCAACTGGAGAACAGCATCCAAACCTGTAGTCAAAGGCTTGATGTTGTCCTTTGCACGAGCGTCGGAATAGTTATACACATTTGCAACCTGAATGCTATTGAATGTACTTGTTGCAGAATTGTAGAACACTACTTGATTGCCTGTTCCTGCAAGTCGTGGGTTTGCAGGAGAAATGTCCAATTGGAAGAAGTTGTTAGTCTTACAAGTCCAATACATTCCCAGCCATTTGTTTACAGTCAATCCCAAGTAGTTGTGCTTAGGAGCATTGTTGATGTTGAGGTTACCACTTGAATACGTAATCTGCGCATTCATACCCATAGGCAGCAATGTGAATATTGCCAATGCTGCGCTCTTAAGGAAGAACTTTTTCATTTTGTTTGTATAGTTATTGATTTGACATTTTGAATTCAGTCTCACTGTTGATAGTCGTATCGGAGTCGATAGTTATAGAATCAGCATTTAAGTTGATTGTACCACTTTTGAACGTTACTGGACCACTTGCTTTGGAAGTTGTGACAGAAGAACCGACTTTGATACTTGAACCTGTATAAGTTTTTGGTCCGACTACCATCTCATTTTGGATATAGACAGAAGTTACAGGAGTACCCTCATTTATGTATGGAATCCTGTTGTGTGCAGATACACTTACAGATACATTTGCAGCATGATTCGTTGAATATGTAGCTGTCGTTCCTGTTGTGTATGTTACCTCGCCAGAAACAAGGTCATAGAATGCAATCGTTGCAGTGGTTCCGTTCAGATTTACGCTTACAGCATTACTTCCTCTATTGACAGACACATTTGTGAATGCTGTTGGTGCCGCTGTGTAGATTTTCATGCTTGGATCACCGAAACAATGGAACAATTCTTTTGTGTATGTTGTATAACCAGAATTACGTTTACCATAAGTTTCAGCCAACCTTGCTTGTCCTTGGTTCAGAATTTGCCCTAATTCATAAGTTGGTGTAGGCGTTGCACTAGCAGTTCCACTTGTACCAGGGAATTTTGGATGCAATTTACTTGAAGGCCAAATAGCATCAAACATTCCTTCTGTCAAAGCATCATTATATCCAGAATAACTTAGTTGCGTAGCACCATATATGGCAATACAACCACCATTGGCTTTTTTGATGAAAGCCTCACAGAAACAGTCTTCATTGAATTTTCCTGTGAGACAATTCATGCTGAATACAACAGGCAATTTGGCACCATTAGACAAAGAGCTGATGTTGCTGATAGTGTAATAAGGGTCGCCCCATAATTTTACATTACCGTGGTCTCTGTGAAGTACATAAAAAGCACCATTATTGATTGCTGAATTTATATCAGATGCATTTCCTTTCCAAGGGAATCCTGGCTTCTTCAATTCATCTGGGATTGATTCACCGAAAGAGTATATGCCCCTATTCCAGTATAAAGGCGTAACACTGTTATCAGTTGTGTATATTCGTTTAACATTAATACCCTCTGACAAAAGGGCATTGCGTACTTCTTCGGAAGTTTGAGCAAATCGTCTGTCAGCATAGCTGTTATTATCATTGTCTTGAAAATAAGCACAATTGATACCTGTTTTGTAGAATGAAGCGTCACTTACAGGATTTTTCTCATAATTTATGATTTTATCCACAACTACATTCGCTTCTGACGCTGTTGCAACAGGCAAACGTCCAAACAGCAAATCTGGTGTCAAATCATTGTCACCATCCATACATGAATAGTAGAAATCTGTAACATGCGTATTCATCAGACTTGAATTTTGCCCAGGCACATCAGCATTGTCTCCAACGATCAAAAGATAATACAAGTTGCTATTGGAATTGTATTGCTTCTTTACCTCTTCCTTTACAGAACTTGATGTCCATGAGTCATTTAGTACAATACGTACATCAAAGCCAAGAAGTCTCTTCCAAGACGCAAACTTTTCCACTGAAGTTTTGAACTTGGATGTTGAGATAATCAAATACCCCTTCTTGGCATTTGTCGCTTTTGTATCAGCGAGTGTAACTGGTTGTTGAAAACCATTGATAGTCGTATTGTTGAGAAAATCATCTACTGCATCTAAGTTTTGCGCACTCACGTTAGCATTACTCTTGGCATTAATCTTGGCAAAAGTAACCTTGTAGCTAATGCTCTTGTAAGCACGAATGGTGTTTTGTTCGTAACTGTATTGGATTGGTGAAACCATTACATCCACAACACCTTTGCCACGATAGACACCCATATTGTCCATGTTTGCAATCCTATTTGGCAAGAACCCTTTGTACGCAGAGATTGTGGGAACATTGTCCTTTGTATAGGAGACGTTTCCACTATCCGTCAATGGGGGGCGAGCTGGTGACAAAGTATATGGAAGTTCAACAAAGAGACTATCCACAACTTTAACATTGACTGAGTAACCATCTGGAACAGTAAAAGAATCCAACCTGTATGGCAATGCAGGTTTCTGAGGAGTGTCTTCCTCACCAAAACCAGCTACTTTCCACATGATGCTTCCTTTGTACAAGGGATCATCAATAACTGTTGCCTTGTCAAAAGTGTATGTGACGATGTAGCCATCATCAACACTTTGGACTGTTCTTGTAGGAGGTTGCTTATAAGCACCTGCTACCATGTTTCCATTGCTTAGCGTGATTGTTTGCTGTCCTTTGACAGAACCAACCGAAGCTAAAGCGAGGAAGAATACAAACCAGTGTTTCATTTTCTGCTAATGTTTTAGTTTTATGTTATAATTGTTTTACTAATGAACGTATTGATTCCAATAAAGAATATGTTTCAACGAAGTTTGCAAATGACTGCACCTGTGAAGCCTTGCCACATTCAACCATATCAACAAAGTGTTTGATGGTGTCAAAATATCCTTGTGTGTAAATTTGGTTATTCTTTATCGTAGGTACGAAGTTGTTTCTGCCTAACAAATCTATCGTAACCATTTTTTGTGTATTTATCTTCTCCATTGGCACCCCCATGAATACTCGTTGCTTACTTTGGAATGTTAGACTATCCATCTGTTCCATTTGATAAATACCATGTTGGGTATTAATGGTAAGATATTCTTTTGCTTCTGTCCAAGAATAAGCAGTAGAGAGTTCAAGAACACCTGTTGCATTGTTGTGTTTGAGCAATAACATCAACGTGTGGTCCTCTATATTCTCAACGCATTTGACTTCTGCTTTTCCAAACAAATATGTCACATAGTCCAATGGGTGTATGTACAAATCCATCATGGCTTCTCCCTCAGGATATGCTCCAGTGAGATATTTGAGATTGTAGGTAACAGGCTTCTTATTCTTAGCCAATTCCTTTTTAAGGATTTGGATTACTGGTGCGTGTCGTTTCTGCAACCCTACAACAGAAGGAGTTTTTGTTTCTATGGAAATATTGATTAGTTGCATCAATTCATCCAGACTTTGGCATGGTGGCTTCTCTATGAATATAGCTTTACCGCTTTTCAACACCTCCGATGCTATATGGAAATGTTCCTGAGGTGTAACCGCCACAAATATGCCTTTAACCTCCTCGTCATCCAAGATTTCTTGTAATGATATTGTAGCACGAACATGAGGATAAGCCGTATTTATTAGTTGAGCTTTGTCTTTTGATTTACAACAAATGTATTTCAATGGAACATGGAGATAACCGAGTACAGGATAAAGGTTACTTGTGCTATGATTACCAAAACCAACAAAAGCATACATGCCTTTCGGCACTTGTTGCAATTGCTTGATGCTCCGTATATGCTTGTAACGTTCTATGATATTCTTTATATATTTCATATTTTTCTGATCCGTTTGATCTGTTTTCTATATGTCATCTTGCTATTGTTTGTCCATTGGTATTTACCATAAAAGATTTCTATGATTCTTTTCGGAAAGACCCTTTCAAGATTTCGCAATAGTATCAAGTCAAACTTACGATGAAAGTTTATCCAACACGCATTACACTCTTTGGAGTATCTACATTGGATTTGTTGAGTATTCCGTGAATTGAAAATCTCATCCAACGAGTTTTCATGAATGTTACCAAGCTTGACATTTAGATTTTGGCAAAGTGGTACATCACCATTGGAATGTATCACTAACTCACTGAATATGCTTTGACAACGAAGTCTCAGATGTCCATTTCTCCATTCTTCATACAATGCAACAAAATCAAAGTTTTCCTCTGTATCATGTATATTTTGTGGAATATTTTGGATGAAATTTGACAAATCCGCTGCAAGGAGGTCTGCTTTAGTATCAAAGAAGTCCATTGTGCCATATATGCCGATGCGTACATCTATGTTATATTCTCTTGCCATATTGATGACATACTCCATATCGGAAAAACTATTCCATGGTGAAAGACAGAACATCAATGAGAGTGGTACCACGTTATTCAAGGCTTTCACGACTTCCACCACTTTGTCATGACCATCGCATCCTCTCATCTCTTTGTAAACCTCTTTGTTTCCATCAAGTGATACATACAAATGGACTGGATGATATTTCCGAACCGCCTCTATGACTCGTTGTGGTTTCAAACAGTTAGACAACAGCGTGTAGTTGGGGTGATTATTCATAAACCACTCCATGATGTCATCTGCCTCTGGATGGAGGATAAACTCTCCTCCTTCCAATCCTACCGTTGTGTTTCTTGTTACACACTTGCTTTTCATCACATTCTTGATGTCTTCAAGAGAAAGATGTTCCACTGGTTTTTGCCAAATGGAACAATGCTTGCAACGAGATTGGCATTTTGTGGTAGAATATATCATCAGCGTACTCAACTTCTTATGTCGAGGACGGATGATGTTGTTGAGGTATAGCACCCCATTATGTATGTAGTCTCTTGTTTTGTACATGTTGTCTTTAGAAACTTTTGTGCTTCTATTAGTAAAGATGCAACAAAAGTTCTAAAGACTGCATGAGAAGCGAAAAATTACCATGCAAATCTTATTCCGAATGGAACAGTAACAGAGAATGGATGTTCTGTCCAAATGGTGTGAATAGTACTTCCATTAGGAATATACCAGTTGAATGACGGCTCCAAATATATGCTCCAGTTTGGTGCGAAATGGTATTGTAAACCGGTACCTACGCCAACAGACCACTGCACAGATGGAATGAAATGCCATGAATCTTTGTATGGAACGGTTATACCTGTAACGTATTGCTCGTTATTTTTTCCATACATTGGTATATTAAATATAATTCCAGCAGAAGAATAAGCAGACCAATTCTTGGAATTAAACCATTTGTAAGATGTACTCAAAGGTATTCCCAAGTAATGAACTTTTTGGACTCTATTTATAAAGTACTCACCTTCACCCAATGTGAAATTAGATTTCAAAAGTGAATATTGTATGCCTGTTCCCAAACTCCAGTTCTTTCCTATATTTTTTGTCAGTGATATACCAAAAGTTATAGGTTTGTCATGTTGTTCGTGCTCCACAATCTTTCCACTGTTATGCTTTGCGATTGTCATAAGTGCCAACGTGTCAGCAGACATACCTTCATGTTCTTTCTGTTTAAGATGCTTGTAATAATCCTCCCATGTTGAAATTTCATTTGGTATTATAGGTGTAGGTCCGTCTGGGTCTGGTAAGCCATTATTGTTTGACGCTATCAACTTATAAACATTTTGAGCCAGAGCTGAACCTAAAGAACCTGTAGCAAGGAATTGCCACTTGTTCTTCTTATGCCTTGTCGTGTCTGCCACTATATAATTCTCGATTTGAGGGATAAACATACTTGTCGTATCAGACAAAGTTGTGTCTCTCTCCTCAATGATTATTGCTATATTGCGAATCGTATCTTCATTTTTCCATTCATTGCTTTTCACTATAGAATCCAAAGATATTTCACGTATCTGTTTCTTTTTGGTAATAAAAGTGTTTGCTACATACCGATTAGTTTGAGAGGATATTGACTCTAACTCCGGTTTGTCTATTTTGTTATTATTCTTTCTTTCCACATTGGCTGTAGGCAGCTTCTTCTCTTCTACAGTTTTCTTCCAGAATAAATATTTACATAGAGGAATGCTGATAAGGATGATTGAAATGGCAGCCAATGCACGTTTGTCTATCATGTTACGTAACATCGCCTTTGCTCTTGCCAATTGTGAAGAGGAGCTATGAGGTTCGATACCAAGTTTATCGGCTATCTCTTTATGCGAGAACCCTTCTATAACAGACATTCTGAACACTTTACCATATCCTGTAGGTAAGCTGTTGATAAGTTCTAAAATATCATTCTCATGCAATAAGGAATCTGTTTGCAATGCTCCTTCAATCTCCAATTCTTCATCCATAATAGAAGAAAAAGAGATAGTTTGTAGTTTTGATTTTTTCTCCAAATGCTTAAGTGCTGTATTTTTTGTGATGGCAGCACACCATTCTTTGAACTTGGAATTATCCTTTAGTTTACTCAATGAGTAATATGTAAGGACAAAAGCGTCCTGGACGAGGTCATTTATCGTGTCCTCGTCCTCCTTAGTGATACTGAAACAAATATTTCTCATCATAGGAGAGTATCTTTCGTAGATTATATTCAAAGCGTCAGTATCACCCGCTTTTACTTTTTCCAATAACTTTTCTATTTTCATGTTGGGGGATGCTTATTACGCACCATTTTATAAGATACGAGAAAAACAGAAAAGACTGCATGGATAAAGCTTAAAGAAAATTAATTACTGAAATTTTGATTAAATATAGGCAATACTTGGCTGAACGAATAAAGGTTATAGCATTATCTCATTAATTTGATTAGACTTATAGGATTGACACTCTTGCCATCCTTTTTGCATGTAAGATGAAGATGACAGCCAGTACTGCGACCAGTATTACCAGTAACGCCAACAATGGTACCAGAGAAAACACGCTCACCTTTGCCAACTAAAACGGAAGACAAATGGCAATAACTAACATGATAGTTGCCATGTTTCAACGTAACATAATTGCCAGAACGATTGTCATACCCTACCTTTTCGACAATACCATCCATCATGGCATAGGCAGGTTCGTTCTTCGCACGAAGATCCAAACCGTTGTGCCATGATTGTTTTCCTGTAAAAGGGTCACAGCGATAGCCATAAGGACTGGTGACCTTGATAGATTTCAGTGGATAAGTGATGCTTGAATAGCTGCTTATCCACTGTTTTTGTTTGTTATCCACAGAGTCTGTTTCCTGTTGTGGTAGATTTACAGTGACGGAATCTACCTGATTGTTTGCAGGAGGCAGAAGCTTTTCCTCAACTTTCTTGACTTTGTAACGGCATACGTTGTCTCTGACGGTATTGAACTGCGCCTTTGCACTCGATACCGCCAGACAACTTATTACCCATAATGCCACTATTTTCCATTTCATGGTGCAAAGTTAGGGAAAGATATCAAGAGTGATTGTCGATGCTATAAAAGTATAACATAAAATAAGATTAAAGTATGATTGAGAGTATGAAATGATGATATAATCATAATAAAACGGAAAAGATTGGGCAGAGGAGCGTAGGCTTTCTTGTATTCATTACTCTTGGGCTATCTTTGCATGGCTATATGCAAAGTATCATTCAAAATATAATCAGAATATGAAAAGAAACTCATTTGAAGAAAGTGAAGTGCCGTATCAGACACTCGCTAAGTTTGGACTCACCCACGAGATGATTGAAGACCTTCCGATGCATGCCTTGGAGGACATCAGCAATGGTCGTCCATCGCCAGTGTTGCCTGTTCGCATGGAGGTAAACGAGGGTTACAGTATCAAGAGCAGAACCCGATTCGCCTTGGTAAGAATGGCAGATGGAAACGTGGATGTGATGTTCTATCCTGTTTTGAAATATGCCCCATTGGATAACTTCACCAAGGGGCAGCAGGAACTGTTGAAGCAGGGTAAGGCTGTAGTGGCGGATGTGGATATGCCTGATGGTGCACATGTCAAGGCATTCGTGCAAATAGACGGAGAGACCAACCAAGTGATGGCTGTGCCGACACCTGTGATTGGTAGAAACTTGCAGGTGCTATCTGACGAACTCTGTCTTGGAGGAACGGAGCTAAAGAGCATCCAAAATGGCGAGGCACTGACATTTGCCGTAGAAGACGAACCTGTGACCGTAGGCATTGACCTAAAGAGCGATACTGGCATCCGCTTCGCCAACGGCGATGGTGAGCAGTGGCGCAAGGAAGGCAAGCGAGAGTGGGACAAATACACCTTCGGCATCTATGGCTGTTGGGTAATGGATGATGACGGCAATCTCGACTATGTTCCAGAGGAGGAATATACAGAAGAACTGTGGAATGAGCAGAAAAAAGCTGCCGGAAGACATGCATCGGCTGTCGCAAGAAAGTAACGTGAAACATCAATTTTAGGGAAGTAATGAGAAAAGGACCATATTATACAGAAGACATTCTCGTGGAGAAGATGCAGAATGGTGAATACGGTTGGCTTGATTATGTGAACCATTTCAGTGAGGAATGGCAGAACGAGTACGAAGAATACTGCAAAGAACATGCCCTGTGCATCGGCAACGAGAGTGCAGAACAGTTTGTGAAGTACAAGGACGAGCTGTTGGAGCAAGGAATGGAAACAGAGAACGCTTAATACAATCATGCTATGGCGATAAGAAAGAACTTGAATCCAAGGCAGATGGACATACAACCAGAGATGCGTGACATTCTCATGCGCAATGGTATGCAAGCTCATATCATAACCAACGGTGACGGTTATCAGTTAGCGGTGCAGGGACACGACTCTCCACTTCTGACCTATAACCTCACCGAGAAACAGATGTTGGCATTGACTGATTGGGGAACCAATTCTGCCAACAAGAAGGCCTACAATGTCTTTACCAGCATTATAGGCAAAGACTTCTATATGCCGAGAAACCTTGTCCATGCGAGGAATGCCAACGGAAGAGTGGCAATGGGACTGCATGGATATAGGATTGGTGCAGGAGAGTACGGACGGTTAGGATGGAGTCCAGAGTTTTTGGGTTGGACACCGAGAATGCAGGACGGCTATCATCTACGCAGAGTCGGAGGACAGATGTTTTATGCAGGTGCACCGATGGTAGCGGAAAGACCAGACAGAAGGCTTAAACCAGGTGAGCTAACCTCTGGAGGCTATGGCTTTTACTATAAAGGACAGCAACAAGTAGCACCACAAGCAGACGTATTACAAAACCTGCAAGCCGTGATGACACCTGTAGAAACACGTCCAAGAAGTCAAGAGCCAGCCAAACCCTACAAGGAACTGATAAGCTCACCTGTATATTTCTCCAACGATCAATGGCAGGAATGCCTGTCTTCACACGGTATCATCATCGATGAGAAGGCAAAGACACTCACCATCCAATCAGAAAGCACCAAAAGTGATATGGTGTATGACTTGACCGACGAAGAATTGAAAGCATTGACCAACAATTCAGTCAAGCAAGTATCTGTAGCCAAACGACTGGAGATACTGAACAATGTCATCAAGGATGATTTCGCAGACAAGATAACAATGGACATGCTCAACAGTAAGGAGCGCATCCAAATCAGTTTGCGCCCAGAGGTGCAGCAGGAGTTGGATGGCAAGATGCGGTTGCAATCTACCGTTGAGCCATTGCAAGTACAGCAAGAACCTATGAACAATAAAGTAGGTATTGTGGATGGGCAGGACTTGGACGAGAGCAAGGGGTGGTTCCGTGAAGGCAAGCATGGCAGAGAAGTAACTGTTGGTGAGATACAAGTGGAGCCAGCGGAGCAAGAAGGCAAGTACCGCATGACAGCCATCATCAACGGTGAGCGAGTAAGCCACGAGATAACGCAGAAGCAGTATGACAAGTTCATGGCAGTGGATGACTACCATCGCATGAAACTCTTTTCCAAGATATTCGGTGAGGTAGATATGAAAGACCGTACCAGTTTGGGAACCAAGATAGGAGCAGCTTTGTTGGCAGGACTGGGTGTTGCAGCCGAAGTCGGCAGTGAACTTCATAGACCACATGGCGCACCTGTAGTGATAGTTGACCACCATCATGGTGCAGCCCCTGCACCACCTCGTCCCTACTTCAAACCAGGAGTAGATACACCGATGGATGTGGCGGCGAGAAACTTTGAGGCAGCCATGAACCAAGAGGTATTGCATCAGCACATGGGGAAAGGACTATAACGGAATACGCTTATGGCAAACAACGAACTGACATATAATGATTTCTTACAGCGTCTTAACATACAGGAGCTGCTGGTGGACGCAGGCTATCAGTTGAACAAACGAGATGGCTTGCGCTATCCGTCGTATGTAAAGGTGGACAGTCATGGACAGCGAGTGAGAGGCGACAAGTTTATTGTCACAGGCAATGGCAAGTGCTGTTTTCAGCCACCAGAACAGAAAAACTATAATGTGATAGGTTTCATCAAGGAGCATCCGACGCTGTTTGACGACTATAAGCCAGGGATGTCATTGGACAGACTGGTGAATGTGGTATGCAACAGACTGTTGAACAATCCCATTGACGTGCGTGAAAGCAGAGTGGCAGAACCCAAGCGAGATGCCAAGCCCTTCAACATGTCAGACTATGACATCTTGCGTTTCAACCCAAGGGAAAAGGACACCCAACGGAAACACTATCCTTATTTCAAGGAAAGAGGCATCAACATGGGAACCCAGTTCGCCTTTCACAAGCATTTCTTCTTGGCGACCAAGCGTCGAAATGACGGATTGAACTTTGCCAATCTCGCCTTTCCACTGTCCTTGCCGTCCAAGCCGGACAGCATCGTTGGATTGGAAGAACGAGGCAGACCCAAGCGAGAAGACGGTAAGGCATACAAGGGCAAGGCGGAAGGAAGCAACAGCAGTGAAGGATTGTGGATAGCCAACCTGACAGGTAAGCCATTGAAAGAAGCCACAAATATTCTATGGTTCGAGAGTGCCTACGATGCTATGGCAGAGTACCAAATCAATCCAGTGAAGAACGTGTATGTCTCGACCGGAGGTACACCGACAAAGGGGCAAATAAAGGGAATACTGGAAGAGACCCGACAAGCGAACCATTATTTGGGCTTTGACAAAGACGAGGCAGGACGTGGCTTTGTGAAGAACTTCAAAACAATCGCCAAGGAAATGGGATTTGCAGACTTCACAGTGCAAGCCTTTCATCCTTTGGGACAATACAAAGACTGGAACGATGCCTTGCTTGGCAAACGAGACCAACGGTTGATAGACCAAGGAGAGATAGACTTCGACTATTTCGAGTTCGCCAAGGCGCAAGAGGCTGAGAGGCAACAAGAGCAAGCCAAACAGAAGGAAAAAGAGGAACAGACATCGGGCTTTCGCAGATGAAGCACGGTGTCATTATCAAAAAGGAGAACTATGCAGCAGACATATCGGTATAGAAACATCATCATCAAGCCCCATTGGATGCAGTTCGTCATCAACGAGCTGCACTTGCTTGTGCTTATAAGTGTAGGTTTTGTATATGCAGGTATTGATGATGCCGTCCTCTCCACTTTGGTGTTTGTCCTCTCGCTCTTGCTTTCCCTATGTTTGGCATATCGAATGGTCTATCTATGCAGGATGCGGTACATCATCAGTAACGAACAATTAGTGTTTGAGCATGGCGTGTTTCATCGGGAAGTAGATTATCAGGAACTGTATCGTGTGGTGGATTTCAATGAAAGTCAGACATTCATGCAGCAACTATTCCGATTGAAAACCGTGAGCATATATTCTGGAGACAGAACGACACCAAGACTTGACATTATTGGAGTACCGATGAAAGAAGAACTGGTGACAACCATCAGAGAACGAGTAGAAACCAGCAAACGCAGGAGGAGCATCTATGAGATTACAAATAGGTAAGATATGGTTGATAGCAATTATCGGCATAGCAACGGCATCGAAAGCCAAGGCACAATTGGTGTCATCCAATCCCTTGGAATGGATGGCACTGGCAGAAGGCAATGAACTTATCAACAGTGAGATTGAAAAGCAAATCAACGGACAGACCAAGACGGCGTTGTTGCAGAATACAATGGCTGCTGAGTTTAACCAGATACACAAATGGGAGAAGAAGTACAACAGCTACTTGAAATCAGTGAACGGCTATGCCTCTTCGCTGAAAGCATGTACCCATCTGTATGATGATGGCGTGAAAATTTTCATCACGCTCGCCAAGTTGAAGACAGCCATTAAGGGCAATCCGCAGGGCATTGTGGCAAGTATGAGCATGAACAACCTGTATATCGAGACGGCAACGGAACTGGTATCGGTTTTCAATCTATTGAACGATGCCGTGGCGAATGGGGGCACAGAGAATATGCTGACAGGAGCAGACCGCTCCAAGACCTTGTGGGCATTAAACGACAAACTATCTGCTTTCCAAAAGAAGCTCAACAAACTGTATCTGAGCATCCGCTACTATACAATGAGTGATGTGTGGAACAATGTCACGGCAGGGATGATAGACAGAAGTAATGGTGAGATTGCTACGCAAGCATTGGGGCGGTGGCGGAGAGCTGCCAAAGTCAGTACACCATAATAATATAAAAACATTTGAGTATGAGAACATGGATATTTTGCTTTGGCATAATGTTGCTTTCCGTCTGCAAGGTGCAAGCCCAGAACGACCCTGTGTTGGCAGGAATGATATACGCATATACAGACAAGGCTGAAAAGGAGTTGAAGAACCAGGAGAAGGTGATGCTGATGCAGACCACTGGTCATATATGGTTGAAAGAGGAAGTGGAAGGAACCACCAATCTGCAACGAGAGTTCAACAACTACTTGGACTCGTTCCGCTCCATCGTGGTGTATGCTGCACAGGTATATGGCTTCTATCACGAGATAGACCGGTTGGTGGATAACTTGGGAGGATTCACCAAACAACTGGATAAACATCCGAGCAATGCCCTTGCTGTGGCACTGTCAGCCAAGCGCAACAAGATCTATCGGGAGTTGATTATGGGCAGCGTGGAGATAGTAAATGACATCAGACTTGTATGCTTGTCAGGCAACAAGATGACCGAGAAAGAACGAGTGGAAATCGTTTTCGGCATCCGCCCCAAGCTGAAGGTAATGAACAAAAAGCTGCAACGGCTGACCAAGGCGGTGAAGTACACCTCGATGGCGGACATCTGGGCAGAGATAGAGGAAGGTAGTCACGACAAGGCAGATAAGAAAACCATCGTGAAGGACTGCATGAACAGATGGAAGCGAAACGGAAAGATCAAATAACAATAAAAAGATACGACTATGAGTATATGGGCAAAGATAGCAAAGTATGGAGGCAGTGCCTTGAAAGGTGCAGGTAGTGTTGCCAAGCAAGGACTGAAATCTGCAAGCAATACGGCTGTGCATCCCACCCAAGCACTAAAAGGCGCAGGAAGTGCGATGAAAACAGCCGCTGTGGGCAGCGCAGCAGGATATGTGGCATGGCAGAACCTTGTCAACGACAAGAGCATGGTGGAGATAGCCAGTGATGTGGTGGTAGGAAAAGACACCACGGAGAAAATATCCGAAGCTGTGGAAGACGTGAAAGGACTGAAGAACAAGGCTGGAGAAGCAGTGGATGCTGTGAATAGTGCCATGGGCGACATCAACAGTAAGTGGAGCGGAATGAGCAACTTCTTCCGTGGCATCTTCGGAGGCAACGGACTGGAGATGTTCGGCAACTTCTTCAAGAACTTAGGAAAAGGAAATGTGTCGGGACTGAGCCTTGCAGGACTGGTAACAGCAGCGTTCCTCACTTTCGGGCGTTTCGGATGGCTTGGCAAGATAGCAGGAGCCATGCTCGGCATGATGCTCATAGGCAACAATTCCAATATCAAGAACATTGTCAGTGGTGATGGCGGTCAAGGAAGAAATGTGAACGAAGCAGAAACGACCGTACGCAGTGGCGGCATGAAACGATAAACATAAAAACGACAACAACATGAGATATACAGAAGAAATGATGCTGCAATCAAAAAGCGGCTTTTGCATGCCCTTTGAGGAGCGAGGCAAGGATGTGGAACTGACACTTGGCTATGGCAAACAGAAGCATCCTGTAACAGGAACCGTGTTCTTCCATCACGGACTGGACTTTGAGGCAAATCACTATCTGCTGTCTGCCTTGGCAAGCGGAACGGTATCGGGCATTGGCAATGATGCGACACACGGCATCTACCAAGTGATACGCTACGGCAAATATGAAGTGACCTACGCCCACCTTGCCAACGTGTTCGTGAACTTCGGACAAACCGTGAAGGCAGGAAACATCGTGGCATTGAGCGGTGACAGACTGCATTTCGAGGTGAAGTTTGACGGCAAGGAAATCAATCCGATTGATTTTCTGACCATGCTATATGGCAATGTGAAGGCAATGGAACAGACCGGTAAGACAGGTTTTCCTGAGTTTGAGACCTACGACATGAATATAGCCACACAGTATGACAAAGACCAGAAAGAGATAGAAGAATTGATACTGCGCTTCATGCCATCGTATATGGAAGACCTGTATAAAGGTATGTATGTGACACCGCAACATGCAGAGCAGTCGCTAAGGAACATCTTTACCTTGTCAGCGGCGAAACACTATTTCTATGAAGCTATGCCATCCATCAGCAATCCGTTAGGCATCGGGCAAAGAGCCATGCCATTGGCTTGTAAAGTGCAGAACCTGCTGATAGCAGATTTCTTGAACTATCTGGCATTGCGGCATGGCATCTATCTGTCCACATTGAGCGAAGTCCTAAAAAAAAACTCCATGACGAAGCCGTAAGGACAAGTGGTATCATCGACCCTCTCGCAGAATTGGACATCGATGTGCAGAGCTTTGATATTCCAAGGTTGGTGAGCGTCTATCCCGACCGTGCAGGAGTGAGATGGTGGACAAAGGCGTGGTTCAACAACAGAGAGGAAGGAGAATGCTCCGTGGAGATAGAACTGCAGCAAGCCATCCTCTTCATCCATGACAGAATAGAGAAGGACTCTTGGCTGGAGGAATACTTTCCAAAGCAGATGGAAGTGTATCACCAAGCCATCGAGCAGACAAGAGAACAGATATTAGGTCAACTAAACGTAACGCTATAATGAGTACTATCAAGAACCCGACACGCTTTGCCGAACTGGAGTATTGCCTTCAAGGATATTTTGACGGCAAGCTGGCACCTGTGATGAAACAGGTGCGAGATGACTTGACTCACAAGCAACTGGAGGAAAGAGGCAGATACCAGAGCAGTTTGGCAGGAGTGCTTGCTTCTGCCAATCCGTATGCCGACAACACCGAGTTTGTTCTAAAGCAAACAGGCAAATGGAACAGCAAAACCACGGAGGACTATCTGGCGATGTGCAACCAGAAAATATGGAAGGACAAAAACATCGTGAAGGATTTGGCTCTTCTTGCTGGCGAGTGGCGCAATGCCGTGGTGAAGGAAATTGGACGAAGCAAATACGACGCTTTGTCGAAAGCCTGTGGCGAGGATTTGGCATACGCATACGTTGCACAAAGGATGGAAGACCTGATGATTGGGAAACTCGTCAAGGACAATACACCCAAATCAACGATGGAGTACATCTTGCGAAAGGCAGCACAAAACAGCATCTGGGGACTGCAAGAAGAACTGATGAAGTCACCATTGACGGCTGAGATAGAAGCTCGTGGCGAGAAAGCCTATAAGCCAAGCAAGACGGAGAAGTTTGCTGGAAGGGCTACCGCCTCGGTAGTGGATGCCGTGACTATGGGCGGTATCGGTAGTTGGAAGTCATTGGCAACCTTGGTGGGGAGCGACATGGCATTGGGCTATGTCCTCGATTCCAAGAAGGGAAACGGAGAACAGCGGAAAGAGCAAGCCATGGAATTGAGCATCAGCAAGGGCGTATTCGGACAGAACGGCAATGCCTTCACTGGTTTTCGCTCACAAGCCAAGAAAGTGAATGCCACCGACAATGGCTATGTCAAGACGCTCAACAGCAAACTCCATAACAAGATACATATCCCACAAAAAGCATTTACACCTATGGCATGGACAGATAACAGTATTAAGTTTCCTTTCCAAAAAGAGCAAGAGAAACGGAACGATCCGAAATACAAGAATGTACCGCTGATAGTGGCACCCGGCAAGGAAGATGCCTATCTGGAAGAGAAAGCCAAGCACGACGCAGCCAAGGTTGCAGAGGCAGAGCGCATCATCCAGGAAAAGAAAGATGCAGAGGCGCAACAAACAGAAACTGATGAACAACAGCAAGCGCAATCAGAAGAAGAACAGCAAGAACAACCTGAAAATGATAACAGCAACGGTTGGGAAGGACTGTTGAAGAACTTCGGACTGGACGGTTTCAGCGACATCGGCAATAACCTCGGCTATGTGATAGCTATGTTGCCCGACATCCTTGTTGGACTGTTCACTGGCAAGACGCAATCATTAGGCTTGAAGGACAATATGATGCCGATAGCCGCCATCCTTGCAGGAATGTTCGTGAAGAATCCGCTATTGAAGATGACACTCATCGGTATGGGCGGTGCCAATCTGCTGAACAAGGCAGGACATGAAGCATTGGCAAACAAACAGGAAGGCAATGATGGAAATGCTGTATCATACGGTAATACAACAGCACAAGCAGTGCAATATAAGTCCTATCCAGACGAACCGTTGAATCCCCGAATAGCCAACCCTGTGCTGCAAGGCAATTGCTTGGTGGCAACCATCGACCGAGTGCCATACACCATCCAACTGCCAGAGCATGTGGTTGGAGCATATCAAGCAGGAGCCTTACCACTCAACACCCTTGCCAATGCCGTGCTTGCCAAGAGTGACCAGATGAGACAGATGGCAGAACGCAACTATGGCGAGCAAGAAGTGAGAAATGTGAGAAACGAGGCGATGGAAAACGCAGAGCAGCGAGAAGTCATCCAACGTTCAAGATAAGATAAAACGTAAAACAATCATACAATGAAAGAGAAAAGTCCACAAGAGAAGAATGCGGCAGAGCGTCAAGTGTCACTGATTACCGAAGCCCTGTCGAAAGCAGCCGACAACAAGGGTGTTTGGCTGAACGAGCAAGGAAAGCAATATCCACGGTTTTACCCAAAGGGAGCGGCAGTGAGTCCGTTCAATGCCCTCGTTATGGGATTGAACTCCGACAAGAACGGATTTTCTACAAATCTTTACACGTTATTTAGTGAAGCCAAGAAGCGAGACGAGTCTGTGATGGCGCATGAGAGAGGTGTGCCGTTCAACTGGTATGCGTGGAACAAGTATGTGAACCGACATAATCCAGAGGACATCATCAGTAGAAAGGACTACCAGGAATTGTCGGCTACCGATCAGACACAGTACAAGGGCATCCATAATCGGGAGATACGAGTGCTGTTCAACATCGACCAGACCATGTTGCTATTGAAAGACAAAGAAAAATATGAAGAGGTGGTGAAGGCGAATGTCGGTGCGAATGAAGACAAGGCATTGCGTAGCCAAGTGAATGACTTCATCCAGAAGATGAAGGACAACCTGATGGCGGTGCGCAAAGACGGAAGCGGAGTGGCACATTATGACACGGAGAAGGACGCCGTGTATATGCCAAAGCAAGAAAATGTTGAGCAATATAGCGATTATGTGCAGGAGATGCTGCGTCAAGTGGTGAGTGCTACAGGACATCAACAGCGACTGGCAAGGGAGGGCATGGTGATGAAGAATGGCATTGCACCATCTGAGGATGCCGTGAAGCAAGAGAAACTGGTGGTAGAACTGGCTTCGGGCATCAAGATGATGGAAATGGGTATGCCAGCCAAGATTTCCAAGGAGAACATGGGATTGGTGGACTACTGGAACCGTGAATTGAAGGAAAATCCATGTCTGATAGATGCCATAGAGAGTGATGTGAACAATGCCTTGGACGTTATCCGCAAGGCAGAGCGTGGCGAGAAAATAGAATATTCATCCTTGAAGAACGAGCAGCAGACCACCGAGATGCAATTGAAGATGCCCAAGCATTACTTCGTGGCAGACGAGATAGCCAAGCATCCTGACAGCGAGCAGAAGTTTGTGGTGATTGTAAGAGACAAGGAAAACAAGAGTGCTGATGTGGTGTTGCCAGCAGGAGCATCATTGGAAGTGAACAACGAGGTGTCGGGCATGAGCAAGCAGCGCATCGAACATGCCTTACAGAAAGAAGGTTTTCAGTCTGTCAAGTTCTATAATCCCGATGGCGCTTTGGGCTACCATCCTGATGACAGCTATTTTGCAGGAAAGGACATCACTGTGGCAAGATTGAAGAACTGGCAAATGGAAGACATATCCAAGATAGACGTGAGTGATGCCGTGAGCCAGAGCAAGCAGGTGGGCTTCGACCGCATACAGATGGTGCAGGATGACAACAAGCGTTGGGCGATGTATATCAAGCCCGAAGGACAGAAGGCTTTTTCCATCTATCCCGACAAGGCGGACTTAAACCGCTTCTTCACCACACTGAAACAGGCGCAGGACACGATGGACAGTCTGAGAGTGGAACTGGCACAGAAATACTATGCGATGGCAGAGACAAAGCCTGACCTGAAGGTGGACTTGTTTGGCAGCGGTCAGCACAACGAGGTGGACATGAACCGCATACAGAAAGTGAACGTGTTCAAGGCAAAGAACGATGTCATTCTGTGTGCAGTCACCATTGATGGCGCAGACAAGTTGCAGCCTCGTGTGGTATCGCCAAGCCAATGGCAACGAATGTGGATTGCCGAAGACAAGAACGAGTACAAAAAGCATCTTGCTGCTACCCTGTTTGCTGACATCCTGCAGAAAGGACAGACGCAGGAGCAGACTGCATCAGAAAAGCAAGTTGAGGAAACCGAGGTGAAGCAAGAAACGCAAGTCTCCACCGATAAGAATGAGGAAGAACATCGAGAGTATCACGAGGAAGAGAATAAGCAAGCATCTTCTGAGGAAAAGACAGATATTAGGGAAGAGAAGGATGCGACTGTTCAAAGAGATAATAACGCTACTGTGGAAAAGAAGGAAGAAACAAAGGGTAAGCAGAAGGAAGAGACCAAGGACTCTCCCATCATGAAGCAATGGAAGGAGTTGAAAGCCAAGCATCCAGATGCTTTGCTGCTGTTTCGTGTAGGTGATTTTTATGAGATGTATGAACAGGATGCCAAGCGAGGAGCGGAAGTGTTGGGGATTACATTGACAAAGAGAAACACCCAAGCTGGTATCTACATGGCTGGCTTTCCACATCATGCCTTGGACACCTATCTGCCCAAACTTATCCGAGCAGGAGAACGAGTGGCTATCTGTGACCAGTTGGAGGCACCCAAGCAGAAGCAAGAGGAGCAAAATACTGAGGAACAGCAGCGTTCTGGCGGTATGAAACGATAATAATGAGGATAAAGACATGAGCAAGAATCAGCAATATGCAGAAAGATATGCTGTCGAGGCGATGGAACAAATGAAGCGATATGGCATCCCTGCTTCCGTCACCTTGGCGCAAGGCATCTTAGAAAGCCGTAATGGACAGAGTGAACTGTCGCAGTTGGGCAACAACCACTTTGGCGTGAAGGCTTCGAAAAGTTGGTTGAAGAACGGTGGCGATTATCTTGTCTATACCGATGACAAGCCTAATGAGAAGTTCTGCAAGTATGCCACGGTGGGTGACTCATACGAGCACCATTCCAAGATATTGAAGAACAGCAACCGCTACAGCCAATGCTTCAAACTCTCTCCCGATGATTACAAGGGATGGACAAACGGCATTGAGCGAGGCGGTTATGCCACCAGTGGAGGATATGCAGCCAGTTTGCAAAAGATTATCGAGATCAATGGATTACAGAAGTATGACCAACAGGTGATGCGAGAGATGAGGGCTGAGGGCAAGAAGTTCGGCGTAGAACAGAATGCAAGAACTTCAGCAACGGTATCGTCTTCGGTATCGACATCCAATAATGACGAAAAGAAGCAAACAGCATCTCAAACAACCAACGACAAATACTCATTCCCTGTGAAAAGGGACGAGTTCTTGTTTGTCACTTCTCCATTCGGTATGCGTCAAGACCCTATGGACAAAAGCAAACAGCAGATGCACAAGGGCATTGACATCAGAGCCAAGCATGATGATGTGTTGGCAACCGAGAATGGTGGCAAGGTGGTAGCTATGAACCACAATGCCAATACTGGCGGGGGCAAGTCTGTGACAGTGGAATACGCAAGATCGGATGGAAGCAAGGTGCAAACCACCTATATGCACTTGGACAGTATCGTCGTGAAGGTGGGTGACGAGGTAAAAGCAGGACAGAAGTTGGGTGTATCTGGCAATACTGGAACGCGAACCACAGGTGAGCATCTGCATTTCGGAGTGAAAAACATATCGGCAGACGGCAAGACAAGGGACGTGGATCCTGCATCATACTTGGCGGAGATAGCGCAGAAAGGTAATCTGAAGCAACAGGCATTGTATAACGGCAATGACCTGTTGGCAAAATACAAGGAAAATAGTTCGGCTGTGGACACGAGTCTGTCACCTGACGATTGGATGAAGAAACTGCTTTCATCTGAGGACGCAAGCACAGGATTGTCAAGTGCAGACCCGATAATGGGATTGGTGACTACCATGTATAGCAGTCTGCTTGCCCTCGCTGTGCAAATAGACAGTAAAAGCGAGGAAGAGCAAAGAACGCAAATCTCAGAAACTGTAAGCAAAAGGCAGGTGGACTTGAAACCGTTGATGCCGACTATGAAGGAGTGCGTGTTGAGTGTTGGCGATAATGGAAAGGCTGTGTTGCAAGCGGACAATGGCACTACCAAAGTGACGAGAGAGCTGACCAATGCGGAGTTCTGTAGATTGTCGCAAGTGTTGGGTGATACCAACCTGAGCAATGATGCCAAGAAAATGCGCATCGCTGGAATGGTGAATACTATCGTGCTGACGCAACAGGCATCACAAAACTATGAGCAAGTCCTGGAACAGCAAGAAGGTCAAAGTCAGACAATGCAAAGAAAGTAAGATACTTGGAAGTTCCACATCTTGGTCGATTGAAAACAAATAAAAAAGTATTTGAACTATGATTAAATGTAACGTAAGTGTGTGCGGAACCGTCAGCAAGGCTGCAGTGGTTCGCAATGGAAAGGACGGGATGCCGTTTACTACATATTCCGTAGATGTGGTGGTGCCAGCCAAGAAAGGTATCAACAAGACGGTGATGGTAAGCTGCATCATGGATGGAGATTGTGCCGAAGCTATCGTTGTGGGCAATCGCATCGATGTGAAAGGTGGGCTTACCTTCAAGAAGAAAGACGACAACCTGTTTTTTAACTTGAAAGGAGTCGAAGTGAGCCAGCCTGCTACAGAAAGCAAGGATGGCATCGTGGGAGATATGGAGTTCAAGGGCAAAGTCGGTAAGGACATTGACATGAAGAATGACAAAAAAGGAAAGACTTTCCTGATGTTTTCGGCTTTCAGTGCAGAGAAGATTGGTGAAGATTTCGCCTTTACATGGGTGCGCTTTGTCCGTTTCTCGGAAGAAAGAGAGGAATGGTTGCAGCCAAAAGCCACCATCGAGGCAAAGGGCGAGCTGGAAATCTCGGTGTATAACGACAGGCTCAACCTGGGCTGCAAGGTGGCGGAGTTGAGCCAGTGGGAAAAGAAGCCGTATCACCCTAACAATTAGCAAGTATGGCATATTACAATAAGAGTCCAAAGAATAATGGCGATGGAAAAAATGCTGAGGACAGAGCCTTGGACACCTTCGCAAACATGATGATAGAGAAGATCGAGTCGTTGGGAAGCAAGGACGGATGGCAAAAGCCTTGGTTTACGGAAGGTACATTGAGCTGGCCGAAGAACCTGTCTGGCAGGGAGTATAACGGCATGAATGCCTTGCTGCTCACCATGCTGTGTGAGAAGAAAGGCTATGAACTACCAGTGTTTTGCACCTTTAACCGTGCAGTGGGTTTGAACTATCAGACGGACAAGCAAGGTAACAAGAAGCAGATGGTGGATGCTAATGGCGAACCATTGCCTAAGGTTAGCATCAACAAGGGAGAAAAGAGTTTTCCCGTGATGCTGACAAGTTTTACCATTGTACACAAGGAGACAAAAGAAAAGATACCCTATGACGACTACAAGCGAATGAGTGCTGAGGAGCAGAAGGAGTATAATGTCTATCCGAAGTTGAATGTGTATCAGGTGTTCAATGTGGCACAGACCAATCTGAAGGAGGCACGACCTGAATTGTATGCCAAGTTGGAAGCGGAGAACAAGCCAGAAAAGGCATTGGTGAAGGAAGGTGACATGTATTCATTTCCTGCTGTTGACCAGATGTTCAAGGAGCAGAAATGGATTTGCCCCATCAATATCGAACACCAGGACAATGCGTTCTACTCCATTTCCCGCAACCAGATAACCATTCCTGAGAAGGCACAGTTTAAAGACGGTGAGTCGTGGTATGGAACAGCGTTTCATGAGATGGTTCACTCGACAGGAGCGGAAAATCAGTTGAACCGTTTGCATCCTCAATCGGGCTTTGGCTCAGATGAATATGCAAGGGAGGAACTTGTTGCAGAGTTGGGCAGTGCGTTGGTGTGCCAGAAGTATGGCATGACCAAGAATCTGAAGGAAGACAGTGCCGCCTATCTGAAATCGTGGCTCGGCAGTCTGAAGGAGACGCCAAGTTTCATCAAGACCACCTTGATGGATGTGAAAAAGGCAACGTCCATTCTCTCTCAGAGAATAGATGAAGTGTCTTTGGAAATGAAGGAGCAACAGAGTGAGGATGTTGCAGCTTCAGTATCGGAAGAAAACAAGGATGCGAAGGACATGAAGCAATCTGCATCATCAAATGATAATGAGCAGACTGAGGTAGAAGAGGAAAAGGTCGCACGGTCTGCGTTCCGTCGGTAACGAGTCAATCTGTGGCAAACATGCAAAAATCCAAGATGCGCACATATATAATAATGTGTAGGCATCTTGGATTTTTCGTTTTGGGAGTTTTATTCTTCCTCCTCATCATCTTCTTCGGGTGATAGCCATTTCTGCCAATCTTTCTCATCGATGGTGAGGTCGTCCATTTCCCAATCATATGCGAGTTCGGGCATTGGGTCACGAGAGTAAGGGAAATGGATAGTATAGCCGATTTGTCCATAGGAGACATGGAGCGGAGTGACGCAAAGGTCTCTGCCGAAATAGCTTCGAGTGGTAAGGTATTTGCGCCAGTCGAAACGCTCTTTGAGAATGTTTCGACATAGGCGGTAAAGATATTGTTCTATTGTCATACGGCTTGAAGTTCTAACTGTGAATAATATTGTCTGAATGCCTCGTAAAGGTCAGCCATCATGACTTCGGCTTCCTCCATGTCTTTGACTATATCGGCAATGTGGTAAGGTGCGCCATTTTTGCCGTGACCGTCTGAGCCAATCCAAATGTATGCTTCCTCGTCAACATCAAAGTTCTCGTAATACTCATGGATATTGTCGATGAAGGCTTCCATATCATCGTTTTCAAGTTCCACGCTGAAATTGAAATCTTGACCATAGGAAGTATATTTGGCGAAGTTTACATCTGTCTTGCCGTTTTGTGGCTCGGAGAAATCAACGCTCCATCCTAATATTTCGGCTATCTCCGTTATCTTTTGCTGTATCATATCATTTGTTTTTTAGCAGCCATAGGCAAGAAGCCTACGGCTGATGTGTGGTTAAACTTCTTTCCTGTCATACATATCAGACAGGAACAGCTGCAATCTCTCGTCGGGGATATTCCCGATTGGGCAAGGTTTGAAGCTCTTGTCCTGCAATATCGGTATCTTGGGAAGGTTATATCCGACATCCACGCTGATACTCTCCATTTCCTTGATGGAAGCATAGCCATATTCGGTATCGGCAAGACCGACAACGATAGAGAACAGCGTGAAGTCATCGCCTTCCGGCTGACCTTCCAATACATACCAACGGATTTTGCCGATGAAGAAGACGCATAGGCAAATGGCATTCTTCTTGCCGTCCTGTGAATAAAGCGGATATTGCTTGAACTGCTCCGCCAACTGTGGTGTAACCAATCTGCTTGTCATAGCTGCATTATTTTTCGGGTGAATATTCTGGTGAAGATGGATAGTAGAGCTGCTGCTCACGCAAGGCTTCAATGGTAGCATGTGCCAAGGTGCAAGCCCATTCATTGCGAAGGTCATAATAGCCCTTCTGATAGTTTATAGCCAACTGCTCCATGAAAGCCATCATCACCTTGAACTTCTCGTTTACAAGAAAGCGGTGGTCATTGGCAAACTCTGCACCCACCTTGGATGCGGAACACATCTTGCCGTTCACGAAGCGTGAAAACTCATTGGCAAACTCCTTGTCTCTTTCGTTAATCATATTGTTCATATCTGTTCGGATTAAATTATGAAACTTCTTTTTCTTCCCTATTCTCGAAGCCTTTACGACTTCATCGAGGGAATTGATTTTACGTGCAATCAAGAGTTCGGACATGGAGGCAGACAAGACAAGGAATTGGGAGATTATTTCATTGGAATACCCCAATCTTTGATTGGTGGAAGGCTGCTGATGAAATAACCTGCTAATAGCAAGGCGGTACTTGACAGTCTGGTGGGCTGAACTAAATTTGCTAAGGAAAAACAAGGGAGGATGAAGGGTATGGGAATATTCTAGTGACGAAAAGTGGTATGATTACCACTTTTTGATAATAGAGAGATCTGTTAGAACCGGCATATACAGTTCGAGCATTCCCGTTTTTTGTCATTTGTGTCACTTTTCGGGAATTGTATTTCTGAAAATATCCCTGTTCAATCTTCGCACTATGTTAAATAGTATTGAACAAGATGAAATATTGAACAAAAAGTTCGTTCGTTTAAGTTTTGTTCATTATCTTTGCAATGTTCAATCAAATTGAACACAACTGATATATTGAACAAATAACATAAAATGATGGCAAACAATATCATAATAAACCAAGCATTGGATGCTCTTAGAGCAAGCCTTCCTGTGGGGGATGTTGTGTCAACAACAGCCGTCAAAGTAAATTGTACCAATGAAAATGATGTCACTGTTAAAATAATGAATGTAGATTTTGTGTGTCATGTAAGGGAAAACATAACCAAGGCCACATTAAATCCGACATTAGCGACTATGCAAACGATGAACAATGACAAGCAGCAAATCTTGCTTGTTACGCAATACGTCACGCCGCAGGTATCAACAGAATTGGCAAACAGAGGTATCAACTATCTAGACTGTGCAGGAAACTGCCTTGTCAGATATACAAAGGCAGGAAACTTGATTTTCCAAATATTTAATCAAGGAAGGAAAAATACAGAGTCCAAGGTGAAAACCTATCCCGTGTTTCAAGATGCAGGATTGAAGGTCGTGTTTTATCTGTTGCAAGATGCAGACAATATAAAGAAGCCTTATCGAGAGATAAAAGAGCAAATTGGTGTATCTTTGGGAAGCGTGAAAAACGTTTTGGATGAACTTACAAGACGTGGTTTTGTTTGTGACACTAAAAACGGGCGCATAATAAAAGACAAAAAACAACTGCTTGACTTATGGGTTAGCAATTACAATGAAGTATTGAAACCCAAATTGCTGGTAGGCGCAATGGCATTTCGAACAGAAGCGAATAGAAATGAGTGGAAAAACATAGCATTGCCAAAGGGCATGTCATGGGGAGGAGAACCTGCCGCAAACTTGACGGATGGCTACTTACAACCAGGAATTTTCGACATATACACGGAAATACCTGCAGCACATCTTATACGAACAGGTGTCGTCAAGCAAGATGCAAATGGGGAAATTCATCTGTACAACAAATTTTGGAATTGGGAAACAGACAACAGAACTGTTCCTGCTATATTAATCTATGCAGACTTGATGGGTAGTGGCAATAGTCGCTGCTTTGAGGCTGCGCAACGCATATTAAAGAATGAGCTTAAAGATTTCGAGTGAAAAGATAAACAATCCATTTCTTGTGGATTTGTTGGAGAAACTTACAGATAGCTTCCGTAGAATGGATCACGACTTCTTTATCATAGGAGCCACCGCTAGAGATATAGTCATGCAGCAGATGCTGAACACGTCATCACGTAGAAAGACAAGAGACTTGGATCTAGCTATAGCTGTTCCAAACTGGCAGGAATTTGACAAAATCAAAAATAGTTTGATTGCGGATGGTTTCGAGAAGGACAAGTCAAAACACCAACGCTTCTATTATGGTGACTATGAGATAGATGTTGTTCCATACGGATATGTCGCCAAGGAAGATGACAACATCTATTGGCCACCCGAAGAAACAATTGCCATGTCCGTAAAAGGGTTTGACGAAGTGCTTTCTGATGCTATAACGGTTAGTATTGATGACAGATTCACTGTAAAGATAGCTTCTTTGCATGGATTATTCTTGCTGAAGTTCAATGCTTGGATGGACAGACATCTAACCACAAACAAGGATGCAGAGGATATGTCGTTCATATTGGACAACTACCTTATGGCAAACTTGGATCGAGAAGCGTATATGGAAGTGTATGATTGGGAAGATTTTGACGAATATGTGGCTGGTGGCTATTGGCTGGCAAACGATTTGGCAAAGTTATTGAACCGAGACCAACTTGTATATTATGCAGACAAAATTGACGAGGAATTGCAGTTGGAGGAGAGAAGCTATTTGATAAGCCAAACTCTCAATTCACAATCGGGTTTGAATTATGACCAAGTAAGGAGAACATGGCAAGTCATTTCAGAAGTGTTTCGCTCTGCTACAGAAGAAAGGGATTTATAATGATAGATATAAATTATTGTAGTCAAAAAGGCTTATGTGATACAAACCAGGATTTTATTTTGTGCAAACAATTACAAGATGGGAGTTGCATCGCTATCCTTGCCGATGGTATGGGTGGCTTACAATATGGTGAGATTGCAGCTGCCACTGTTGCACAAAGTATTTATAAAATATTGGCAGAACATAATTCTGTGGATATAAGAGAGCTGTTAGCAAAGGCTTTTGAACAAGCAGACATTGCAGTTGCAGATAAATGCAAGGCTCTTTGTTGCAAAATGGGAGCAGCAGTTACCGTCTTATACATAAAAGATGATACTGCCAATTACGCATGGCAAGGAAATGTCCGTTTATATTACAAAAAAGAAAAAGGTATACATCAACTTACTGAAGACCACCTGAAGGAAGGTGATAATTGTACCTTTCTGACTCGTTGTGTGAATGGAAGAGGTTTCCGCAACCCTATATCCATTCAAGAAACAAAAATATCAGACATGGACTTGTTGTTTTTATGTACAGATGGATTTTATCAATCCAAGGATTGCATAGATTCTGTTATAGTAGAAAACAAATTGCCAAGTCGTATAGAATACTTGGAAGATGATGCATCCTGCATTCTCATACAGTTGCATAACCCTTGATAAGATAAGAGATATGGCAAAGAAGAAGCATAAAGGACATTACTGTAAGATTTGTGGTGAATACAAGCCGAACGAGTCATTTTCGAGGAAAGGTCATGTCCAACACATCTGTAAGGAGTGCATGGGTGAGATGAAGAAAAGCAACAAGAAGATTTTGGACTTGCCTTTCGGGGACAATGAGTTTGAGATCGTTGATGCCGATGAATATATCGATACTATTTTATATGGCAACAACGAAGAACGAGAAAACAAGACTTTCAAGAAACTCAGCCGTGAACAGAAAATGGTGTTGAAAGCGATAGTACAAGATGAAGTTACGTTCTATTGGCAAGCCCATCGACAGATACCAGTAAATGACAAGTTAAAACAACTCAGAAGTTCTGTCAATACTGTAGTATATGAACAGTTGGACTTTGCCATAAAGGATGACACGATGTTCAAAGCTTATATACAAGAGCAAGTCATCACTGTCATAAACAAGATATTGCGACAGGAGAAAGAACAAAACAACCAATAGCAGAAAGAGTCCATTCATCACGAACGGACTCTTTCTTTTGATAATCATTGTTTTGCAGATTACCGCTTATCGTATGAATGATAGTAAAACACATTTACTGTGCAAATAGTCTGACAGCCGTATGACGGTTGACTGCAATTGGTGAATACTTATCAATACCGCCCTTACTTTTTGATATTATCATGGACTTGTCAATGCCTCTTGCCACAAGCTGTTGCGTGATATAATCCGCTCTTGACTTGCTGAGAGGATTGTTGATGCCATCGTTTCCTGTGGCACTGTCGGCAGCACCAACAACGGAAATTTTGAGATGATAAGCCTTTGCTATACGAGCAAGCTCATCCAAGTTTGCCATCTGTGAAACGTCAACCAACTGCGCGGTTCCAATCTTAAAAAAGAAGAAAACTGGCGAACCGATGCACTTGGTTCCACCTGTCATTTCTGCAACGTATTTGTTCCAAGAAACAGAATCGGAAACAGAGAAACTATACTCCAGAGAGCGGCTTGTTTTTGGTTTTCCCATACCATTCCAATCCTTGTGAGCCAATCTTGCACGGAGCGAGTTCAAACCGCTGTAGTCTTTTTTCGGGTAGATGCAATACTCCGTACTATCCGCATAATATGTCAGGCGGTCGGCATAGGCTTTCAGCAATCCTTCAATTTCCAAGATCTTTCTCATTTCAGCGATGGCATTGGCATCCTCCGCATGAGCTTTGCTTAACTTTTGGTTGCGAGCCAACAAATCATTGGTGTAATCTGCCAGCCATTTGTTCTGGTTGATATAAGGAACGGCATCTACAACCTTCTTCCAACCGACCTTCCCGATATTGAAAGTCAGTCCGGCAGACAAGGTGAACAAATTGTCACCAAACTTATTGGATGCGCCAACACCATCAAAGTCACGGAATGTGGTTGCACCACCCAATTCCATGTTGACCGCCAAACGCTTTGTTAAACGATATTGTCCAATCACACCATAGTTGATGACAAACGGACTCTTGCCGTTATCCTCGTTATGGATAATACCGCAACCAGCATACGGAATGAATCCCCATCTTTGTGTGGTGGCATAGTCTTTGGCAAAACTGTTGGTCACATTCCAAAGAAAATCCGCATGAACCATCTTGTAATCACGGACATTCTTGCTGGCATCCTTGAACTGAAAACCTTGGAAACTAAACCGTCCACCAATCTCTGGCGTGAACCATTTTCCTGCCTCTATTGCCATGGAAGGTTTCATCCTGTCGAACAAGTTCCCTTTACCATGCGGTTTTCCTACAAAAGCGGAAGTGCCACCCGATACACCAACGAACCAGTTGGAAGACCATGCAGAAGGAACTGCCACTTCTTTGAGGTATGTAGGCTCAATCTGTCGGAGCATATCCTCATTTATGCCAGACGGTACCAAATCATCCGTGCCATCATCTATTGTCTCTTCATTGGCGTGTAATTGTCCGCACACACACAATGCCATCATAAACATTGCTTTTCTAATCATAAATTTCAATTTGTCGATTATTTTTTCTATTAACGCTTTCTACTCTTGCTGCCTTTCGGTCGCATCATCCTGTTTGCCATCGCAAGGCAACGGTGCGCCCAACGCCTGTCATCTTCGTCATCGTTGCGTCCCCATTTCATGTCATTGCTACCACCACCTCCACCACCTTGCCCTTCGGCAAATGTCGTAGCTTGGTCGATGTAGCCAAGATACAACAATGTGGCACAATGTAGAACTTCGGCAGTATGCTCGGCTATGGTTTCCAATGGCGAGCCGTCAAATGCGACTTTGATTTCAGGTGGCAATGATACCATCTTGGAACGGTAGTCAGTGACCATGCTTTCCAACATAGCTGTCTTGATAAGTGCGCCAGCACCAGTCTGAGCCTCACGAGAGAACTGCATGGCATCCTGTCGAAGCGTCTCTGTCCGCTCCTTGACAAACTCCATATCCTTGTTCAACTCGTCCAACTGCCGGTCAGCTACAGCAAGCTTGTCTTTCTTTTCTGCCAGTTTCTCATCAACGGAAGCCAACTCGTTTTGCAATTTTTTCAACTTCTGCGACAAGATGGAACTGTCACCTTCCTTGTTAGCAATCTGCACCTTCAACTTGTCAATCTCCAACATCTTCTGATGTTTCTCTTCTTCCAGATGTTCCACCATGGAAGAGAGACCTTTCACACGACGTTCTGCCAGTGCTATTTCCACCCGAAGATCGCTTACAGCCTTGTTAAGGTTGTCCAGTTCCTCTTCCTTTGAAGAACATTCCTCGGACAAGTGCTTGCGGTATTCCCCCGTAGGTCTGTGTCGTTGCCGAGTCTCCGTTTGGCTCGTTCCACGCACCAGTCCCCAAGGCTCATTGACCATCGCCAACTCATCATGAAGTTTCGATGTACGTTGACTATATTCCCGATTGTTGGCACCTGCGAAGATTTCTTTGAAGGCAAACTTGCCGTCCTTGATTGGCAGAAGAACGCAATGGATGTGTGGTGAAGTCTCGTCCAAGTGTACATAGAAGGCAACGATATTCTCCTCGCCATACTTTCCTGCGACAAAATTATAAATGTCCGTCGCCCATTGCTCAATCTCAGGCATACGCTTGACGGCATAATTCTCCTTGTTGTCGCCGGGCTTGAAGACTACCTCTTGGTCACCGAAGGCAAGCTCACGCATCTTCCATTGCGAACCGCTGAAAATGAAGTCCGCCACCGTTCTGAAACGTGGCTCAGTCAATCCCTCATTTTTGTCCTTGATGCCACGAGCAGCCAAGTTCTCAGCCATCATCTGTGGGATGGACTTACTCTTGTCTATAGGTGCTATCTTGCCTCCCTTGGAAATCTGGAAGTTCAGATGCTGTCTGCCGAGGTCATAGTTACCCTTGGCAATAGCCACCTGCCAAGCCCGGTCGCTCCAGTTGCGTTGGTATTCACGGCTGAGAGCGGCAGCGCATCCCTTACGTCCCCTGACGTTCAAAACCTGCTTTGCTATTCTTTCCATATCTCTGATATGCTTATATGTGTCAGTAAAAACAGTGTCCCAGCTTGCTGCCTTGGTGGACACTCTCCCGAAGACTGATAGGTCGTAGGGGTAATGAGTTACCACACTCCCTAAATTCGTGAACAGCGGGCAAGCCCGATGCGCTAAAAAAGGCAAGCCACGACGAGTGCGATATGCCAGTACCTAACCATGAGGTCTTAAAAGGAGAATGTCCGTAAGGCAGCTATAATGGAACAGAATGAACTCTACTTATGGTTGTCCGCCTTGGCGGTTACAACTGGCTTGGCAGCTGTCTCAACTGTTGAGGTAGGACAGCAAGCCTTATAAGCGGAACACAGGGATTGGAAAAGGCTCATGTCTTCAGCTGTGTTCAATTTGACGGAAGCAGACTTTCCATGACTGGCGATGTCGGGCAGTTCCTTTATCAGAAGGAACAACTGGAGCCAGTCTCGATTGAGAACACGAGTGAAGAACTTGAAGATTGCGTTACGCAACTGAAGTTTGTTATGTTCTTCCTCATCTACAAGAGGCATACAATCCACAAGTCTGCCAATCATGCAAGTGGCAATATCATCAGATGAAAGTTGGTTGTCAGATGATGTAGAAGCAGAGTTGTTTTCTTGCGATAATGCTACTGCACCCTTTACAATCTGACCACAGACAATGGCAGTCTCTTCTGTGGTGGAAGTGCCATTGAACCAACTGTCCATTGTGAAACGGATGATTGGTTCCAATATGCTATTTCGCATTGTCGGAACGTTACCGTCCTTCATGTCAATCATCGTGATGATGGTGTATTTCGTTTCAAACTCCTTGCAGTGTATCAGCCCATGTTCCGTTAATTTTTCGAGGAACTGACGCACGGTGGCACGATGCCAATGCCAGTCCTCCGCAAGTTGAGTTTTGGTTGTAACAAACTGAAAATCTTTCAATTCGTCTGCCACTTCCTTGCTTACGGCTTTCGGCATGTAGTGTTCACAAGCCTTGTCCAGCAGATAGCAGAACGCTTCGTGTTTGGAATACCGCTCGTTATGTCGGTCCTGGAGAGATGCCAGAAAGCCGACAGAGAGACTTACCTTTATATTTCCCTTTGGTATATGTTTCATTGAAAATGTCTTGTTGATGTTGTGAAATAATGATTCTCATTTTAGACTGAGTGTTGTAGAATGTGCCAAGTACCAAGTGGCATATTCCAAGAATGGACTAAAAGTAGAAGTTTACGATGTCCTCAGGACATTGCGCCAAGTGTCTGCCACTGTCAGGACATTGTGCCTTGAAGATGACCTTTGAGGACGGATAGTAGATGGATGCCACCAAGAGCAAGCCTACCATCACCCCCAATGTGTACAAATGGGGAGTGAACATGAACACCAATGAGGCAGCAAAAGCGATGGCACATGATTTCCTGTTGTCATGCAACCTATGCAGCAGATTGTCTGCATAGGAGAACTTGAACAGCAACAATGCCAACAGTGCCATTACATGAGTACCAATCTCGTTGGGCTGTACTTGATATGCCACGAAACTGAACACCAATATTGCCATCAGTAACAGCAGTGTGTACAGTTTTCGAAAATTATGCGAAAACACCATGCGGAGATAAAATCTCTGCATCATCCGATTGTTCTTTCTGTAGCACATCGTTGATGCCAAGAGAAGAAACATAGGGAAGAAAAGAAAGATAATCTTGAATATCATAAATCAAATTGTAATGTAAAACGGTCAATAACCTTCGAATAGCTCCAACTCAATAATTCCATAGGTGACTTCCATGAAAAGTCGCTCGACATCCGTCATTGTCAAAGCATTTGATGCAAGGCGTTTCTTGAAACCAGCATCCTTTCTCATAAGAATCTTGGCACTTCGGTCAATGTCAAGCAGTGGTATATGCCACTCCTGCCCACGGACAAAATCATTGTTGGAATGACAGGCCCGAAGGGTAATACACCGACAGCAGACGGTCTGCACCATGCCATGCCGTGAAACTGCGGTGTCTTTCCAATGGAACGAACTGCCAACGTCTATCCATGTGTGGCATTTGTGGATGATGTCCACGATGTTCTGAAGCTGCATGTCGCTCATAAATGGAACGTAATGTCACATGAAACACATCAGCATGTCCGCCTTGTCACGCTTGTACTTGAAAAAGCCTGTCCTCGCTTGCAGTTCCATGTCGTGGCACAAGTCACCGTACATGAACTCCAAGGACTCATAGATTGTCACCATGACGGAGTGGACATTTCCGTTGGCATCCGTACTGGCATTCATCTTGTACATCCGCCCGAAATTAGGGTTGGAGAAGGCACAGCAGAACTGTCCGAACTCTGTATGTACGGAAGTCACCTTGTGGTAAAGGATGACCAGTTCCATCTGGTCTTCGAACAGGTTCATCACCTCTTCGAGAGGACAAGGCTTTTCCAACTTGAAGTCAAGCAGGACATAGCCGTCTTCATAGACTGGCTGTTCCATGCGCTCCTGGTTGATAAGCTCTGGCAACTGCAATGGTGCAAGTGCCAGGAAGTCGTTGAGAAATTTATGCAGCATAACTATTGTGTTTATAATGAAGAAATGTATAGCTTGATGAACATATCTGGTAACCCGTCTGTCATATTCTTGTCCATCTGCAAGGAACGGCTAAGACAGGCGATTGTGCCTAAAGCATCTATTGACAGTTGCACCAAATCCTTTCGCTGATTCTCTGAAAGCATCGCCATTCCGAAGTCATCAATGGACAGGAATGGTTGCAGTATCATCCAGAAATAGGCAGTCTGTTGTTCGGCTGAAGTAACCTTTCCGCTCTTTATGTCTGCAACGCAAGTCTGCGCATTGGCGATGATTCTTCGATTGGTACGAACCGCCATATATGCCACGGCATCCCTTGCCGGTAAGTCTCCTTTCCTTGAAGATTGAGCAATCATCTTGCACACATCTTCTGTTCCACTTGTTATATGCGAAACCGACACGTCGCTCATCTCGTATAGATGAGATAGAAATGTTCTGAACAGTCTGTCTTCCGTTTTCAAGAAGGCAAGAAACTGTGATTGGTTGGCTATGCCTTCCTTCTTCACCTTCTCTAAGAAGAAATGATAGGTGGTCAAGATCCTTGTATTGTCACCTTTATACAATGGTATGGTGTCCATACTCTCAAAAAACTTTGAAGCCACCAAGGAAAGGCTATCCGTTTCCTTATTACCTTTATAAGGTGTGGCTTTCATCTTCAACAGAAGTACATCCTTGAATGTCCTTCGCTTGGCGGTTGCTATGCGCATAAACTCGTCACGGATGGAGTCATGGACATTGGAAAATTCTTCCAGAGGAAACGAATGTGCCTTTTTGATGGTGTCTCGCATCAGACATGCAGAAACCGAGTCTTCTAAAGTACGCCATTTGGATATTTTGTCGGCAAGGTGTTCCATAGACAAATCCTTGTCTGATTTCATCCTTGAAAGGAACACCTTTTGCGCATCCAATGCCTCCCTTGCATCATGGAAAGATGATTCACTGGCATTTTTTGAACAGGATGCCAGCAAAAGAATGGCAAGTATGATGGCAGACAACATGGACATATGCTTTCTACCTTCAAAGTATGATATGCGAAAACTTGAAGTGCAAGATTGTTTGCACTTTACCCTCAATCGGCTTTTTGCCGCAGATATGATAATATTTATACTTTCCATTTCGGACTTTGTTTGAAATTTGCAGTGCGAATTTACGACTATTTATCGGGGATTCATTCAAACTAAATCAAACTTTATGTTTTATTCTCATTCATACTTTATAGTATGATATGAAATGATAATATATCCAAGAAAGTGCAGTACATCAATCTTTAATTAACTATAATAATTATCAGAGTATGATTATACTTTGATGGAATATAAGTATCTTTGTCGGCAAATTACAAATCAGTGTATAATAGCTATGGCAAAAGTAGGTTACATATTTAACTCGGAGCAGTATGACACATTCACCTTTGACCGGGCTTGGATGGAGAAGTATGGCTGCTGTCGTATCATAGAAGATAGTGCAAGCCAAGAGAAGACACGCCCGGAATGGAAGCAGCTCATGGATTGTCTAGAACGAGGTGATGAACTGGTCATCTCGAAGTTCAGCAATGCGCTGCGTGGTGTTCGGGAATTGGCGATGTTTTTGGAGTTTTGCAGGGTGAAGGTGATAAGGATAATATCCATTCAGGATAAGATTGACTCAAAGGGGGAGTTGTTCCCAAGTACATCAATAGCCGATGTGCTTTTCATGTTCGGTTCGTTGTCCGAAGAGGTCGTTGCCTTGCGCAAGGCTGCTACCCATGTGGAATACATTAAGTCGGGTATCAAACCTGCCAAGAGTTCAACTCCAAAGAAAGGCATTGACCGTGAGAGGAATATCGTCAATATGTATAACAACAACTACACTATCGATGACATCTGGAAGGTCAGCGGCTTCAGGAGCCGCAGCTCGGTGTTCCGCATACTCAACAAATATGGGGTGAAGCTGAACCGTGGAAAGTTCAGCGGACCGCTTGGCAAGAGAAAACCAAAGAATGAAAGTGAAATATAAAAGGTGATTTTATGAAGAATATACTTTGTTTTGAGGGAGAATGGAAATTCAATACCCACAAAAAGCCTGAACGCTTTGATTTGAATAGCGAGCCTATTCTTAGAATGTTGAAAGAATATCATAAATGCGATGCTATTTATAGGCACATTTTGACAAAAGAGGATTTGAAACTCTACATAGAGTATTTCAATAGGAACAAACGTGAATGGAATAAAATAGACATTGTTTATATAGCTTGTCATGGTTGGTTTCATTCTATAAGTTTAGAGGGAGAGAATGGAAATGTTGATTTACAAGAATTGGCAGATATAGCCGGGGATTTCTTCCGTGATAAAATAGTTCACTTTAGTTGCTGTAAAACACTCGCCAACACCTCTGAAGTTGAGCACTTCAAGTCTATTACAGGCGCAAAATTGGTATGCGGATATAAGAAGAGCGTAGATGCAATGAAATCAGCCATAGCTGACACGGCTTTACTGAATGAATTGATAACAAGCAACAAGCCAGGCAATATCAAAAATATTGCCATTAGTAAGTTTCGCAAAACATACAAATCCTTATTGGACGAATTAGATTTTTGTGCAATATAGATAAATGGTGAGCCATACTGCAACTGATGCTTGCAGTATGGCTTGCCCATAATACTTGGCAGATAAGGCAATTCCTTATCTGTCTCTTCTGAAATCATTTCGCTTGTCTCCGTGGAAAAGGCTTTTAAGCGTTCCGCCTAAAGCCTTGAACACGAAGAACACCACGAACAAAGATACGATGTCGTCCATACGCTATAGTTTTCGTTTGTTATACTTGTGACTTGTACAGATTGATGATGTCCATCCCCATCGACTTGGCTTTTCGGCAAGTGTAGAACGTGCCGCCCTTGGGCTTACCGTCGAAGAAAGCAATCAGTCCGCACGAATGAGAAAGCATATAATCATTTCGTCTGAGCAAGCATCCATTGAAATAGTACTTACTCAAAAGGATAGCATCGTCCGCCTTGTCAAGAATATCCCAATAGCGGTCTTGCTCCCTTGCGCTCCACCTCTCGTTCTGACCGTCATAGGGAATGACGGCAATAAGTTTCAGATTGGGAAGTTCCACTTTCAATGAAATCACCTCCTCGGCTGCCAACATATCGAAACCGAGTGCCATGCCACAATAGAAATTGGTGATGCCCATAGCATAGAGCAGCCTTACCTTGCCCCTCAGTTTCTTCCTTATCTCGTCCTTGCGGTCTTCCGCTATCGTGCGATGTCCCGAAAAAGCCACGGAATTGGCTTTGATGTACTTTGTCTTATCCATATCACTTTGCATATTTATAGTGTGTGCGTCCCAAGAAAAGACCTCCCAATACGTTTCCGCCAAACATTTCCAACTGATTGGCAAAAATGGCATAGCTTGCGCCGGTCGTTACCACATCATCAAAAACATAGATGTCCTTGCCTTTGAAGTAGGCTTCATCAAACTCAATCACTTGTGTCTTAGTGATGCTCTTTTCCTTGTCATGGCGGTGCTCGTGTACTGCCAAGCGGTCGCCTGAAACGGATATGTGCGAATAGCCGTTGATGATGCCGCAAAGCTCGCTCACACGATTACAGAAAGCCATGTATCGACTCTCGTTCTTGGCTTGGGTGCTGGCTGGCACACATACAAACACGATGTCCTTTATCTTCTCACCACAAACTTTGATAAGATGTGCTGCGGTCATTTGCGCCACCTTCTCAAAAGCGTTGTCCCTTGCATCCTTGAACGCCCAAATCAGTTGGCGTGCAGCCACTGCGTCCTCGCCCACATTGCGAACCCTCACAGGAAAATACTTCAAGAAGAAATCCATCCTCTTGCTCAGCTGTCTCTTGATGTTGTCGTCTATCATTCTTGCCATAGTCGGAAAAATTATTTGCATTAAACTCGATTATTTATTTTCCCTATTTTCGGAAGCCTTTCGGCTTGCCCAAGGGATATTTTTCCGCCACGCAAAGGAGTTGGAAGGCAAAAAGACAAATCGGAAGCGAAAAATACGCTCTATATGCAAGGCACATAGAGGAAGATTTTTTGAAAAGCATCCATGATGCCCAATTTGGCATTTGCCATGCAACTGGTACCTTTGCGGAAAATATCCGAAGCGGCAAAGACGATGGACGAAATGAAATGGCTATAAGTGCTACTACATAAGATTACAACAAGAAAAGGGTGGGTGTGGAACTGCGCCATTGGTGCAATTCCGCAAGGGAGGGACGAAGTGCTATAAAGAGAGAATGGCTTGCCGATTATAATAGAAGGACGGAACAAAGATGCGGCAGGAGTAATTGGGAAACTCTCTTGGCATCCATGCCGAGTGTATTTCCGCTCCAGCCTTCATGCCATGTGGCTTATTGCAGTAGCGACAGTTGGTCGCCACAGTCAAGAAGCCTTTTGGCATAAAATCTTTGTGACGGCTATAAAAAGGGTAAACCATGGATTATAAAAGGAAGACGAGAAGCGAATATAAAAGATATGGGTGGGAGTGAAACTGCGCAACAGCCAGACAAGCAACTTAACGAAAGGGGTGGCATTGGTAGACAGCATGTAAGTGACGGTTGCGTCACGGATGCCGTTAGCCAATGCCATTCTGTTCGTGCTTGTCCTTCGGCAAATGGTCATTCTTCATCTTTCGGGATCTTACTCCCGATAAATAAAGAATGTCGCTTTGACGAACTGTTGGTGCGGTTTCGCAGATAGGTGGGACAAAGTAATAAAAAGGGAAGACGGCTTGACGCTTATAATAGCAGTACGCATGCGGTTATAAGAGTAAACTTGCTAATAGTGGGTATAAAAGTAAACATGGTTGTATGAGTAAAACAAAAGCGACCGAAGCCGCTTTGTTTATTGGAGAGAATGAAGAAATCCTATTTCTTGCCTTTCTTGGTAGGCTTTTCAGGCTCTGCCGCTGGAGCTTCCTCCTTGTCTGGTGTAGGATAGAACTTGTTTGCGATGAAGACGATGCGGTTGTGCTTGGTGCCTTGCTGATCAACCCACTCGTCTGGCTTGAAGTAGCCCTCGACGGTGAGCATGGTTCCCTTCTGCAGCTTGTCGAAAGAATCAACATGCTCGTTCTTGCGCCATGCCTCCATGTTCATGAAAGCTGATACTCTGTTGGTTTCCTCACCATTCTTCTCCTGACGGCTGACTGCCAATGAGAAACGTGCTACAGAAGCGTTGGTGAACTGACGGATTTCTGCGCTGTTGCCTACGAATCCTGTTACTACGAAAGTGTTCTCGATCTTTTTCATATTGAATTACTTTTTGAAGTGAAACTTAATTTTTACATGCAATCCAAGAGCAGGGATGTGGCACATGAGGGCAGCACCATGAAAATCGACTATAATACTCGTTTTCTGTTGGCGGTAAGGAGAAAAAGGAAGATTATCGGCTATTTTATTGGTCACAGCGAAGCGACCGCACAAGACGGATTCCATCTGTCGAAGCATCACGCTACCTTTGCATAGGAAAAATAGTGGCTTCAAAAAATCAGTAATTCAGAAAAGGACGCAAGAACACCGTAACAGCATCGTATGGCTCAATCATTTGCAGTAACCATCACCAATGCAAAACACGTTTCCATGGCGTGTGCCGTCATAAACAATGGTAAACCAACAGGCAATACACTTTTCCGCATGGAGGGTGGTCGCATGAGCATATTGACAAAGACAAGCAGAAGGAGAACCTGCTTCGAAGGCTACTCCTATTTGTAGAGGAAGGTAAGCATGAGCAACCAACTACAATCGCAATGCTGCAAACAAGATCCATCCTCAGACAAAAGGCTTCATTGTACGAAAAGCTCCAAGAAAGGCGTAGTCGCAGATTTTATCTCATACAAAGAGGCTGGTCGCCATTTGGCGAATACAACCATCAAAGCATAGCCATATAAAAGTTTATCGGCAAACGATGAAGGGAGTTTGCCGTTACATACAAAAGGGCTTTTACTGGCGGAAAGAAAAAAGATGCCTGGCGAGTATAACCTTCACCAAGCATCCTTTTCGTCAGTCATAGACAAGAACGTCATCACGTCTTTCTACAATTTCCTTGCCATTGCGCAATTTCACTACGATGTCCTCACCATAGTCTGCAACCACGAAACCTTCTGTGCGTCCTCTGTAGGGTATCAGCAGTGTGCAACTGCAACCGATAATGTCGGTCAATTCTTCGTATTCAAACATAGCTCTATAAAGTTTGTGGGTTCTCCGAATGATAAATCACCTTGCACTCCTCAACCTCGGCAGGTAGTCCAAAGGCAGGATAGTGCGAGAATGATACGTTTCCGTCTTGGCTGAGTGGAGAAACAATTTCCACTTGCCATTTCTGCATGAAGCCATCAACCATCTTGATGTCTTCATCACTCAATCCCGTAGGGTCGCCATTGATGATGTAGCATAATGCCCATGTGGGGATTTTCTCTATCGTCTCAAATCTTTCCATCAGTCAAACGTGAACTTGTTTATATAATAATAGGTGTCCTCGTTCTCATACTCATAGCCGTTAATGAAATCCACCATTTCATCATCGGTTCTGTCACCTTGCGAGATACCCATCTTCTCACACCACTTGGCAATAGCATCTTGGCAAGTGTCAAAGATGTCCTCACAAGCATCCTCGAAAGGCTCGCCCGAAGAACTCACACAGCATTCCTCTGGGAAGAAGCCTTGCTCGTCATGGACATAGAAAATGTCGCATCCACATTCTATCTCACGATAACTGACGGAAAGTTCTCCACCAAGAACTTTGTTCAGTTCATCAAAGAACTCCTCACAGGCAGACCATGCACTTTCGGTGTCAAAGGACAACAAGCAGATGTCCTCGTCTGCCTCAAACTCTGCCCAATAGATATATCCTCTTACCGATATGCCCATCTTCTCATAGTCGATGCCATAGTGTTCCGCCAACTTGTAGAGATGTACGTTCTTGGTGTTCACCTCCATTGTTTGGAGCGTGTTCCAAAGGTCGGCTACCGCCTTGCGTTCGCCCATCACCTTGTACTGAGTGTCACAAATGTTTGCCATAAGTCTTCATTTTTATTCCCTAATTTTGCATCTGCAATTTCGGGATTGATTAAAATTTTGTTGCCTCAAAAGGTGTCTGTGCTTTTCCTGCAAGGTTCTCTGCTCAAATACGACCTTCAAGGTGGAGATTTTAGCAAGAGACCATAGGCACTGACCTTGCAAGGAATATGGGTACAGACATTACCTTTGCAACCAAATTTATCAAAGCCCAGAAATGGTGATGAAGATTCAGGTAACGGAGTAACAATTAGAATAGTTGAGAAATGAGAATAAAAGAGCTAAGAATGACTTGAAACAAGCGGTTACAAGTGGAAAGTAACAGAAATCATACAAGAGTTCTTACTGGCGGAAAGAAAGAGAGCGACAACCCAATACAACACATGGCATGGTTGGGCTATCGCTCCGCAATTCGTTCAGTTCATCCAATCCATTAGTATATATATCCTAAGATGAATGAATTTATATTTGTGTATTGGCTTTGGTTGGCAGCCATAGACAAGTAACACATCTTTTTTCTTTCCGCCAGTAAAAACGGTTCTTGAAATAAAAGTAACAGGGAAAATGGTTGTTGGGTAGCAAAATTTGTTGCACAAGATTTGTTTTTCATTTTGTTGGTTCTTTCTTGTCACCCAATAAAATGATGCTTACGTTTGAGTTTTCCTGTACCTGCTGATAATCAAGTAGGTAACAAATAAGAAATATAGTCTTTCAATGTACAACGCTGATACAACGCCAATACAACGTCGAAGCCCACGCCGATATGTATACACTTTTCCCTATACGGATATAAGACCTACCGCCTTAACGCAATAAGCCATACCAGTAAAGGGATGTGAATTAACACATCCCGAGAGCACCTACCGTTGCTATGTTCATTGACAGTGCATGAAGTTTGCGAAGTTTCAATCCGTCAAGAACAAAGCGCTAAGTATGCGCCTTTTCCATTATGTCGTGATCCTTACTCAGAATCATCGGAAAATATACGAATAATGTTTGAAAGAACAAAAGTTTTAAGCAAAAAATCTTCATTGAGGGATAAAAATCATCAAATTCCTCCCTCTCTGAGGGATTTTTCTGTATTTAACCACGCTATGCGAAATTTTTATTGTACTTTTGCACCCGTGCTTGGAAAAGCAACAAACAGGCTCTCTAACTTTCTACCAGCTGGCAGAAAATTAGAGGCTATAGAAAATTGAAGAATTATACAAATAAATGGTTTTAAATTACATTTGGATAGCATTTTTCGTGATTGCGTTCATCTTCGCACTCATCGGATTGGCAATGGGAGATACGACTATCTTCCAGAAGATTGTAGATTCCACCTTCGATTCTTCCAAGAATGCCTTCGAGATTTCTCTCGGACTGACGGGCGTGCTCGCCCTCTGGCTTGGCATCATGAAGATTGGAGAGAAGGCGGGAGTTGTGAATGTGTTGGCAAGAGCACTCAGCCCGGTTTTCACCCGTCTCTTCCCTGATATTCCGAAGAACCATCCGGTGATGGGAAGCATCTTCATGAATATCGCTTCGAATATGCTGGGACTCGATAATGCTGCGACACCTACAGGATTGAAGGCGATGCAGCAGATGCAGGAACTCAATACGAAGAAGGATACGGCAACGAACCCGATGATTATGTTCCTGGTTCTGAACACCTCTGGACTCACCATCATCCCTACCACCATCCTCGCCTTCCGTGCCTCCTACGGAGCAGCCCAGCCTACGGATGTCTTCATCCCTATTCTGATGGCTACGCTCGTGGCTACGCTTGCCGGAATCATCATCACTTCGCTCTGGCAGCGCATCAACATCCTGCAGCCGGTATTGCTCGCTACTCTGTTGGGAATGTGCGCCTTCGTAGGCATCATCATCTGGGGATTCGGACAGATGGACAAGGATACGATGAACACGGTAACCACCTTGGCTTCTAACATGATTCTCCTGGGCATCATCCTCTGTTTTATCCTGGCTGGTTTCTGGAAGAAAGTGAATGTTTATGATGCATTTATCGAGGGAGCGAAGGAAGGTTTTACTACGGCGGTGAAGATTATCCCTTATCTCGTGGCGATTCTTGTGGGCATCGGCGTGTTCCGTGCTTCGGGAGCGATGGATATGGTGATTCAAGGCATTTCGTGGTCGGTAGAACAATGCGGCTTGAACGCCGATTTCGTAGGCGCCCTGCCTACCGCCATCATGAAACCGCTGTCGGGAAGTGGTGCACGAGGCATGATGCTGGAGGCGATGAAGAACTATGGTCCTGATTCGTTTGTAGGCAGATTGAGCTGCATCTTCCAGGGTTCCACCGATACCACCTTCTATATATTGGCAGTATATTTCGGAAGCGTAAGCATCAGGAATACCCGTCACGCCGTGGCTTGCGGCTTGCTTGCCGATTTGGCTGGAGTCATCGCAGCAATCACTATAGCATATTTATTCTTCGGATAATAAAAAACAAATTAATATGGCAAACCTCAAAAGTTTAGCAAAGGATACCGCCATCTATGGTTTGAGCAGTATCATCGGCAGATTCCTGAACTATCTGCTTGTACCACTCTATACGGCTAAGATCAGCGCCGCAAGTGGTGGTTATGGTGTCATCACCAACATGTACGCCTATACGGCATTGCTCCTCGTCATCTTGACTTACGGAATGGAGACCACCTTCTTCCGCTTTGTCAACAAGGAGGGCGAGAATTCAGAAAAGGTTTATCACACGGTATTGAGCATGGTGGGCTTCACCTCCCTACTCTTCATCGCCCTGGTATTCCTCTTCATCACGCCTTTGAGCGATGCGATGGGCTACACCGACCATCCGGCTTATGTATGGACCATGTTCGTAACCGTGGCTATTGATGCCTTCCAGTGCATTCCGTTCGCTTACCTCAGATACAAGAAGCGCCCACTGAAGTTTGCTGCCTTCAAGTTGCTCTTCATCGGTCTGAACATTGCGCTCAACCTGGTTTACTACGTCATCATGGATGGTCACGATGTGGGTTATGCTTTCTACATCAACCTGGTTTGTACCGCCTCCATCACCTTCTGTTTCTACAAGGAACTGAAGGAAGGATTCATGGGCGAGAAATGCTCCTGGAGCGAATGTAAGGTGCTCGTCAGGAAGATGATGGGCTACAGCTGGCCTATCCTCGTGCTCGGTATTGCCGGTATTCTGAACCAGACAGCCGACAAGATTCTCTTCCCTTACATCTATGAGAAGGGCGATGCGCATGCGCAACTCGGAATCTACGGAGCAGCCAGTAAGATTGCGATGATCATGGCGATGATTACCCAGGCTTTCCGCTATGCTTACGAGCCGTTCGTATTCGGCAAGGCGAAGGATAAGGACAACCGACAGACTTACGCTTCGGCGATGAAGTATTTCGTCATCTTCACCCTGCTCGCCTTCCTGGTGGTAGTAGGTTATCTGGATGTATTGCGCCACATCATCGGTCGCGACTACTGGGATGGTTTGAAGGTAGTGCCTATCGTAATGGCTGCCGAAATCATGATGGGAGTATATTTCAACCTCAGTTTCTGGTACAAGCTCATCGACAAGACCATCTGGGGTGCTTACTTCTCGGGCATCGGTTGTGCGGTATTGATTGCCATCAACGTTATCTTCGTACCAGTTTATGGTTACATCGCCTGTGCCTGGGCCGGTTTCGCAGGTTATGGAACAGCCATGCTTCTCTCCTACTTTGTGGGTCAGAAGAAGTATCCAATCAACTATCCGGTGAAGGAGATTATGATTTATGTGGTTCTCGCCCTCATCCTCTTCGCCGGAATGACCGAGGCTAACAGATACTTCTCCAGTGGAATTGCCTGCCTCATCAACACGGTGCTCATCCTCATCTTCGCCGCTTATCTCGTGAAGAAGGATTTCCCATTAAAGAGTCTGCCAGTGGTGGGAAAATACTTTAGAAAGTAAGAGATTCCAATCATTGAGATTATATTCCAAGAAGTCCGTGGACAATTTGCAAGTCCACGGACTTCTTTTGTTTATATTATACAGAACCTTCGCATGCGGTTCAAGAATAGACAAAAGGGCCCAATGTTCCTGGTCCCGAGCAATACTCAGGATATAATAGCAGCCAGCAAGGCGCCCTGTAAGAGCTAAAGCAAACGGCTGAGTGAACGAAACGAGACGATTGAGTATTTTGAAGGATACGGCTATGCAAGCTGAAGGATACGGCTCCGTTAACCGAAGGATACGGCTCCGTAAGCTGAAGAATATGACTGCGCAAGTGAAAGAAGACGTCTGATCAGGTTCAAAGAGATAGAATATGGAGTTCAAGGAGACTGCTTCTGGAAAGTTGCCACTAGGCTCAGCAGCTCTGCTGAGCCTAGTCAGCAGGTCTGCTCACTGCAGTCAGCAGGTCTGCCGAGCATACTAAGAAAGCAGCTGGTATGCGCACTTGCATATCAGCTGTTTTTGCACTTTTAGTTCGACTTGTTGTAAAATATCACACTTTTAAGGACGACCTTTTGTGGTTGTACTTCCCTGAAAAAGGTTGTCACTTAGGAACAAACAGAAGTGACAATGAAAC
>ERZ773258.253-NODE-253-length-68486-cov-13.094533_pt1 | contig 68486 bp, 46 predicted proteins | sample MGYA00511962_ERZ773258 | MGnify/ENA primary metagenome ERZ773258 (study PRJEB29015, sample SAMEA2737755) | human gut metagenome | biome: human gut; feature: human-associated habitat; material: faeces | place: China | collected 2012 ... | reverse complement strand
GAGGTCCCGGAGAGAAAAAGCTTGAGGTAGACCGCCGTCTTATAAATGACAGGATAGCACAGCTTCGAAGAGAGCTGAAAGAGGTGCAGAAGCACAGAGATATCACAAGGGCAAAGCGTGAAAAAAATAAAGTACCGGTTGTTGCGATAGTAGGATATACTAACGCAGGTAAGTCCACGCTGTTAAATCACCTGACAGAGGCAGATGTGCTTGAGGAGGATAAGCTCTTTGCAACGCTTGATCCTACAACGCGCATTCTTGCGCTTGATGGCAAGCAGCAGGTGCTTTTAACTGATACGGTCGGGTTTATCAGAAAGCTGCCGCATCATCTGATAGAGGCTTTCAAGAGCACCCTTGAGGAGGCAAAGTACGCTGACATCATTTTCCATGTGGTGGACGCATCAAATATGCAGCGGGAAAAGCAGATGTTCATAACCTACCAGACATTGGATGATCTTGGTGTAAAAGACAAGAAATTTGTCACACTTTTTAATAAGCAGGATGCCCGTACAGACAACGAACCGCTGCATGATTTCAGGGCAGATTATACTCTTAACATTTCAGCGGCAAAGGATCTGGGATTAGATGAGGTAAAATCTCTTTTAGAGGAGATATTAAGAGAGAATAAGGTATATATCGAGAGAATTATCCCATATGATAAGGCTGGCGTGATACAGCTCATCAGAAAACAGGGCGAGCTTGTGTCGGAGGAATATGTGGCTGATGGGATACAGATAAAGGCATATGTGCCGATGGAGGTGTACGGCAGGCTCGATTAGGGTGCTGCTTCGCTATATCATTATATTAAGCGAGGAATTTAAAATGTCGAAAACGCGTTCAATCCGCTGGGACAAGCTGGACAACACAGCAAATCTGTTCCCTAGTATAGCGGGGGAGAGCATGACAAATGTATATAGGATCTCAGTCACCTTAACTGATGAGATTGACAGTGAAAAGCTGCAGGAGGCACTGGATATAGTGCTTCCGAAGTTTGGTCTGTTTAACGTGAGACTCAGGATGGGAGTATTCTGGAACTATTTTGAGGAAAATGGCAAAAAGGCACCAAAAGTGCATGAGGAAAATACATTTCCGTGCAGATTTATAAGACCGAACAAGAATCACAGCTATCTTTTCAGGGTGACATACTATAAGAACAGAATAAATCTTGAGGTATTTCATGTGCTGACAGATGGCATGGGCGGCATCAATTTTCTTAGGGAGCTCACCTACCAGTATCTGCGTCTCACACATCCGGAGATTGCAAAGCTAAAGGGCGATTCATTGACGCAGGGCACATCCTTAAATAGAGAGGACAGCTTTGTAAAGAACTACAAATCAAGTAAGCCAAGTGGCTTTAACAGGCAGAAGGCGTATCTTTTAAAGCTGGAAAAGGTACCTGATGGAGAGTTTGGGCTGATACATGGTATGATGCCTGTATCACAGCTGAAGCAGGTCTGCCACCGCTATGGAGTTTCCATAAATGATTATCTGGTAGCATGCTTTGTGTGGAGTGTGTATCAGGAGTGTTTTCACGGCATGCCAAACGATATGCCTGTCAGGGTTGCAGTTCCTGTGAACCTTCGTCCTTATTTTGACTCCGTGACCACAAAGAACTTTTTTGTCATGATATCTGCTGAGTTCAGACCGCAAAACAGCTCCTACACATTTGAGGAGGTGCTTAAAATAGTGACGGATTCCATCAATTCACAGATTTCGAAGGAGCATCTGGAGGATCTTTTCTCATACAGTGTGTCAAATCAGAAAAATATCCTGATGAGACCGGTGCCTCTTTTTATAAAAAATCTGGCAATGAAGGCGGTCTATACGCAGTCGGCACTGGCGAATACCACCACTATCACCAATATTGGAAATATAAAGGTGGAGCCGGAATACGAGCCGTATATAACAGGCTTTTATTCCTTTATACCAATGTCCAAGGGACAGCCTATGAAAGGCACCATATGCTCCTACAAGGACACGCTGGTGTTTACTTTTTCATCTATTCTGGCCGATACGATGATTCAGAGAAGCTTTTTTAAGAAGCTTGTAAATGACGGAGTGGAAGTGACAATTGAGACAAATGGAGAGTATTATGACTAAATGCATGAAATGCGGTGTGTATATTGCAGACAATACAGATAAATGCCCACTCTGCCAGCAGGTTGTGGCACCGGTTGAATTGTCATCGGACAATAGGAACATAGCAGTTTTTGGGGGACAGCAAAATGATGCGCCGGATGAGGGTACTAATGATACAGATAGTGCCGCAAAGCTGATAAATGGCACTAATGATACTAATAGTGCCACAAAGCTGGCAGATAGCACAGTAAAATTTGAAAAAGGTACAGCAAGCCATGACAACGGTACGAGATATCCTGACGTCAAGGGCGCATCAAGAAAATACAGATTGCTGGAAAATATCATATTGTTTCTGTCTATAGTAGGACAGATTGTGCTGACAACTGTTGATTACATGACAGACAATGAGATAAACTGGAGCTTTATAGTGCTTCTTGTTGTAATCTATGCGAATGTGACGCTGCGTCTGGCAATAGTCGGAAGAAACGGATATATATTTAAAATTGTAAGCACATTTGTGTTCACGGTGCTGTTTCTCGAGGGCATAGACCTGCTCACAGGAGCCAGTGGCTGGGCACTTACATTTGTTTTCCCAAGTGCCATACTGGCGATGGTTCTTGCAACAATTATACTTATGATAGTAAACATAAGAAACTGGCAGAGCTACATGATGATGCAGCTTTTTCTTGTGCTGATGAGCGTGATTGCGATGATACTTGTGGCAGTCAAGGTCATATGGTTCCCATATCTGGCAATGGGAGCGATGGGCGCATCGCTGTTTTTGTTTCTCGGAACACTGATTATCGGTGACAAAAGAGCCAGAACAGAGCTGAAACGGAGATTTCATATATGATAGGCTTTCATGGAATAGGAAATTCGCATATGTTTGAGGATGAGGAGATGGGAAGCTACCATCCGGAAATTGAAAACGGCGATAGTAATGGTGATAATGAAACTGGAATAATAGGAGCTTTGGGTAATAAGCTTGAAAAGACATTTAAGAACTCATTATCTGCCATGAAAAGTGAGCATGTGGAAAAAGTCCATAGCAATGCAGTTGTGGCAGATGAAGAAGTCAGTATACAGGGAAAAATACTTGCTAATCTGATGGGACATATCACAAATGACCTTGCAATCGGCAAAAAAATAAAATCCGGAGAGCTCAGGAAGCGCATGAAGGAACCTGCATGGCTTGTTCCGGACTGCTTTGTAACAGAGGATATAGATATGGGCGGCTTCACTATGAAGCTTTTATCCTCAAAGGAAAACCCAAATACAGAGCGTGTGATACTGCAGCTGCATGGTGGTGGATATATGGGGGCAGTGCGCAATGCATACTATGTATTTGCAGGCCTTTATAATGAGGTAAGTGAAGGCTGCTCAGTGCTCACGCCTGACTATCGCGTGGCGCCGGAGCACCCGTATCCGGCAGCACTTGAGGATGCCATAGCCTGCTATAAATGGCTCTTGTCACAGGGCTGGTTTGGCTCGCAGATTGTGCTGGCAGGAGACTCAGCGGGCGGAGGCCTTGCAATGTGCCTCACCATGTATCTTCGTGACCACGACATGCCGCTTCCGGCAGGAATAGTAGCCATGTCACCGTGGACAGACCTCACAGCAGGCGGAGAGTCATATGAGACAAACTACGAAAAGGACCCTCTGTTTGGGAACACAAGGGACAGTCTAATCTACGTGAATGACTATCCCGGTGACCACGATAAAATGGATCCATACATATCGCCGCTGTTTGGCGATTTCAGAGGCTTCCCTCCAATGCTCATACAGGCGGGCTCGATAGAGATGCTCTTATCTGACTCGGTCGATGCCGCTGCAAAGGCAAGAAATCAGGGCGTTAAGGTGCGCCTGTCAGTGTATGAAGGCATGTTTCATGTGTTCCAGATGGGATATCTCAATTTCCCGGAGTCCAAGCGTGCATGGGCGGAGGTCAAGCGTTTCCTAAAGGTGATTAAAGAGGAAGAATAGAGGAGAAGCAGATAATGATTACCGGAGAATTAAGAAATAAAATAGATAAAATATGGGAAACATTCTGGACAGGTGGCATCACAAATCCATTAGATGTTATAGAACAGTTTACATATTTACTCTTTATAAAGCAGCTTGACGAAGTTGAGACAACAAAAGAAAACGAGGCAAATTTTCTCGGTGTAGACTATGAGTCTATGTTTCCGGGTGAATGTCAGAAATACCGCTGGAGCAAATTCAAAAATCTCGGTTCAGCAGAGGAAATGTATGAACTTGTTTTAAATGGAGTGTTTCCGTTTATAAAGAATCTGCATCAGGACGGGGATTCGGCCTATGCCAGATATATGGGAGATGCTATATTCAAGATTCCCACCGCGGCAATGCTGTCAAAAATAGTCGATGGAATAGATAAGCTTGAGCTGGGAGACGAAGATTCTAAGGGTGATTTATACGAGTATCTTCTCTCAAAGGTTGCAACAGCCGGAACCAATGGACAGTTCAGAACACCGCGACATATCATAAAAATGATGGTCGAACTGGTAAAACCGTCACCGGATGATACAATAATTGATCCGGCAATGGGAAGTGCAGGCTTTCTGATAGAAGCACAGAGTTATCTAAGAGAAAACCATCCTGAGCTTTTCCTTCACAAGGAGAGCCTTGAGCATTTCAATAACACGATGTTTTATGGTAACGATATGGACAGAACCATGCTTCGAATCGGAGCTATGAATATGCTGCTTCATGGTGTGGAAAATCCTAATATTTCGTACAGAGACAGTCTTTCAGAGCAGAATACGGATGTTGAAAAATACAGCTTAGTTCTGGCAAATCCGCCGTTTAAGGGAAGTCTGGACTATGAGGCGGTTTCAGCAGATTTGCTTAAAGTGACAAAGACGAAGAAAACAGAGCTGCTTTTCTTAGCACTATTTTTGCGTATACTCAAAAAAGGTGGCAGAGCGGCAGTGATTGTTCCTGATGGAGTATTGTTTGGCAGCAGTAAAGCACATAAACAAATCAGAAAAGAAATCATAGAAAACAATAAGCTCGACGCAGTCATATCAATGCCAAGTGGTGTGTTTAAGCCATACGCAGGAGTGTCAACAGCAATCCTTATTTTCACAAAAACAGGCTCAGGCGGTACCGATAAAGTCTGGTTTTATGATATGAAGGCTGATGGATTAAGCCTTGATGACAAACGTCAGGAAATCGCAGACAATGATATCCCGGATATTATTGAGAGATTTAATCATCTTGATGCTGAGACTGACAGAAAAAGAACTGATCAGAGCTTCTTTGTTCCGGTTGATGAGATTGTGTCAAATGACTATGACCTTTCAATCAACAAGTACAAGGAAATAGTCTATGAGGCTGTGCAATATGAGCCAACCGAAGTGATAATAGGAAAGATAGACGCTCTGGAAAGTGAGATACGGGGTGAACTGGCAGAGCTTAAGAAACTGTTGGATGTGTAAAAGCAAATTCGTGTTTGTAAAATTCTTGATAAATAGAATGCATGTTAGACAAAAAGGCGATTAGATGTTAATATAGTATAAAAGAAGTGCTACCGATAGACGGTCAGCCTAATATATGTATTGATTAAAGATAACCGCCACAGTTTACCAGACCAGGGCGGTTATTTTTGTGTCTTGGAAAGATTAATGGTGTTTATAGCAGGAGTGATGTAGATGAGAGTAAAACTTGAGGATGTTTGTGAGCGTGGCTCATCGAACATAAAACAGTCTGATATAATTAAAATGAGTGGTAATTATCCAATTTATGGTGCGTCAGGATTGGCTGGAAAAGTAAATTTTTATCATCAGGAGCAACCATATGTAGCTGTTGTCAAGGATGGAGCAGGAATAGGCAGAACAACATTGAATCCAGCAAAATCTTCAGTGATAGGAACTATGCAGTATCTAATACCAAAGAAAAATGTATTACCAGAATATTTGTTTTATGTTGTGAGTTATATGCATTTAGAAAAATACTACACTGGAGCAACCATTCCACATATTTATTTTAAAGATTATAAAAATGAAGAATTTAACCTTGATAATATAGAGAAACAATTGGAAATCATAGATGTTTTGGGTAGGTGTAAAAAGATTATAGAAGCCAGAAAACAAGAGTTAGTTGAATTAGACAGCTTAACGAAAGCCCGATTTGTCGAGCTGTTTGAGTGTGGGGATCATGAGATTGTAAAAGCGTCAGATGTATGTGATTTCATCACTAAGGGAACAACACCCCCAACAGGAGAAATAACTGAAGAATATGAAAATGGAAAAATTCCATTTTTAAAAGTATATAATCTTAGTTTCACTGGTGAGATGTTATTTGATGAGAATCCACAGTATATTCTAGCTGAGACACATAATGGCAAATTAGCAAGGTCAAAAGTGTATCCAAATGATGTTTTGATGAATATCGTTGGGCCTCCGTTGGGAAAGTTTACGTTGGTTACAGATGAATTTGAAGAATGGAATATTAATCAAGCAATTGCAATATTCAGAGCAAAAGAGCGTATTCTTCCAAGGTTTTTGCTTCATGCTTTGATGCAACCAAAAGTATTAGAACCTTTTATAGGGCAGGCAGTGGGAATCAGACAACAAAACTTGAGTTTGGAGCAATGTAGAAATTTGCAATTTCCACTTCCATCGTTAGAAGAACAAAAGTCTTTTGTAGAGTTTGCTGAACAGCTCGACAAATCAAAAGTTGCAGTTCAGAAAGCATTGGATGAAACACAAATATTGTTTGATAGTTTAATGCAGAAATATTTTGGATAAGAAACGAAGTAATATAGGAGCCTTTATGGATGTAAATAGTACCTTTGAAAAAACAGGAATAAAATGTAAAGTATTACAGGAAATTATCCAGCTAGCGAAGAAGAATTGTGTTGAAAAAGTAATTCTTTTTGGTTCAAGAGCGCGAGGAGATTTTAAAGAGCGAAGTGATATAGATTTGGCATTTTGCGGTGGTAGCAGTAGTCATTTTATTTTGGATGTAGATGAAACAACTTCAACGTTGTTGGAATTTGATATAGTGGACTTGGATAAGCCTGTAAGAAAAGAATTGTTGGAATCAATAAAAAGAGAGGGGGTAGTGCTATATGAAAAAATTTGAGAATTTTAAGGCAGCATTAGTCAATTTAAATGATATTTTTTCTTATAAAGAACCATATGGAAATGTGGAAATTGCTGGCATGGTTGGATTATATGAAATCTGTTTTGAACAATCATGGAAGGCGATGAAAGAACTATTAGAGAATTTTGGTTATGCGGAGGGTGCAACAGGATCGCCAAGAACAATTTTAAAAACAGCTTACAAGGCAGGAATGATTAGTGATGAAGAATTATGGCTGGATGCATTGGTTTCGAGAAATAATGTTGCACACGCATATAATCAGGCAATTGCAATGGATATTATACGTCAAACCAAAGAAAAGTATTATGATATGTTTATACAATTAGAGAAGAAAATAGAACAGGATTGGCTATAGTAGAGCATATCGCAAGTAAAATTTTTATTATGGATTATTCACAGGCTGCATAAATACAATTGCCGGAATAAATTGCATTTATGCAGGAGAAGGATGTTGGTATTTCGAAAGGAGATATCAACATGGAAGAAAAAATAGTTAAAGTTTTAAATGTAATGTCGGAGTATTTATCAATAGCTCAGATGAAAAAATTATATGAAGTCATTCTACAAACGTTTGCAGAAAATGAAGCAGAGAAAGCAGAGATTGCAAATGATAAATTTTTGGAAATGTTTCTTGATGCAAAAACTATAGAGGGGTGTTCAGAACGAACAATAAAGTATTATAGGGAAACAGTGCAGCATCTGTTGTCACAAACCGAAACATCTGTCCGTAAAATAACAACGGAAGAAATACGTGAATATTTGTCAGATTATCAAAAACTCAATAATTGCTCCAATGTAACAATTGATAATGTTAGAAGAAATATCTCAAGCTTCTTTTCTTGGCTCGAGGAAGAGGATTATATTCTTAAAAGTCCTATGCGCAGGATTCATAAGATAAAGACCAAAACAGTTGTAAAAAGCGTGATTTCTGATGAGGGAATAGAGAAGCTTAGAGATAATTGTAATGAAAAGCGAGATTTGGCAATTATAGATCTTTTGTATTCTACCGGAATAAGAGTTGGTGAACTGGTAAACCTGAATATAGATGATATTGATCTTGAAGGACGTGAGTGTATCGTTTATGGAAAAGGTGATAAAGAGCGCAGAGTATATTTTGATGCAAAGGCAAAAGTACATTTAAAGGATTATATTGATACCAGAACTGATAAAAACAAAGCCTTGTTTGTTACATTGGATGCACCACATGACAGACTTAAGATAAGTGGTGTTGAGATTAGATTACGAAAACTCGGGAGAAAACTGTCCTTAGAGAGAATACATCCACATAAATTCAGGCGTTCAATGGCTACGAGAGCTATTGATAAGGGAATGCCGATTGAACAGGTTCAAAAGATACTTGGACATTCCCAGATTGATACCACTATGCAGTATGCTATGGTTAATCAGAATAATGTCAAAACTGCTCATCAGAAGTATCTTGCTTAGAAAAAATGAGAAAAGGTCAATTCGTGTTTGTAAAATTCTTGATAAATAGAATGCATGTTAGACAAAAAGGCGATTAGATGTTAGCATAATACAAAAGAAGTGCTACAGATAGAGAGTCAGCCGGATTATGTATTGATTGCAAATAACCGCCACAGTTTACCAGATCAGTGAGGTGGTTATTTTTGTGTCTTGAATCATGTTTACATGCATGTGAGTAAGAATGGTGGATATTGAAAGGTGAAAGTAAATGGCTAAAGATATCATTAAACTTGGCGATGTGGCTACATACATTAATGGCTATGCATTTAAGCCAGAGGATAGAGGAGAAGAAGGATTACAAATTATTCGTATTCAAGATTTGACAGGTAACTCATATGATTTAGGTTTTTATAATGGCAAATATCCAAAAAAAATAGAAATAAATGATGGCGATGTATTGATTTCATGGTCTGCTAGTCTTGGGGTATATGTGTGGAATGGAGGAAAGGCTTTATTGAATCAACATATTTTTAAAGTGAAATTTGATAAGGTTGATATTGATAAATCTTATTTTGTATATGCTGTTCGATATAAGTTGAATGATATGGGGAAAAAAACACATGGTGCTACAATGAAACATATAGTTAAAAGGGATTTTGATGCAACTGAAATTCCATATCCACCATTAAAAAAACAGATAGAGATAGCAATTAATTTGGATAAGGTTTTAATGGTTATTAAGGAAAGAAAACGGGAATTAAAGCTTTTAGATGAGTTAATCAAGGCCCGATTTGTCGAGCTGTTTGGAGACCCTAGAAGTAATCCGTTTGGATTCGAGAAGAAGAGGTTAAAAGATACGTGCAAAGTTATTACTGGCAATACACCTTCACGAGCAATAGAAGAATATTATGGTGATTATATAGAATGGATAAAGACAGATAATATTGTTTCTGGAATTCTTAATCCAACTCAAGCGACAGAGAGTTTGTCTGAAAAGGGTATGAATGTTGGACGTACAGTTGAAAAGGATTCTATTCTTATGGCTTGTATTGCTGGAAGTATAGCAAGTATTGGTAGAGTTTGCATTACAGATAGAACAGTGGCATTTAACCAGCAGATTAATGCAGTAGTACCTGAACAATACAATATTTTGTTTTTGTATGTGCTGTTTCAGATGTCCAAGGATTATCTTGTGGAAGATATAAATATGGCATTAAAAGGTATATTGTCTAAATCGAAGCTTGAGGAAAAAGAGTTTATTATTCCACCGATGGATTTGCAGGAACAGTTTTCCGACTTCGTCAAACAAGTCGACAAATCAAAATTTGATACTATGACCTTAGCTCCAATATATGCTATAATAAACCTATATTTACACACTTATTTTTATCAGGGAAGGAGATGAGCATGCATGACTGAATCACTTAAACTACCGGTGGGAATAGAGAGCTTTGAGGAGATCCGTTCAGACGGATATTACTATGTCGATAAGACAAAGCTGATTGAACAGTTGGTTGACAGCCGGGGAAAAGTCAACCTTTTTACCAGACCGCGTCGTTTTGGCAAGACTCTCAACATGAGTATGCTCAAATCTTTCTTTGAAATTGGAGCAGCTTCTGAATTATTTGATGGTCTTTATATATCGCACAATAAAAAACTGTGTGATGATAATATGGGTAAATATCCTGTGATATTTCTGTCTTTAAAGAATGTGGAAGGACTAGATTTTCAAGCTGCAAAGTATCAGATGATAGAGATAATTGCAAAGGAAGCTAAGAGATTTGTATATTTGAAGCATAGTGACAGGCTGGACATTGACGATAAGTCAACGTATGCTTCTTTAATTCGATTAGAGGATGGCAGATATGAAATGAGAGATGAGGCACTGTATGCTTCGCTTCAAACTTTATCTGAGCTGTTATATAAGCATCATGGCAGAAAAACGGTTATTTTAATAGATGAATATGATGTTCCACTGGATAAAGCATTTCAAAATGGCTATTATAAAGAGATGGTTTCTTTGATACGTGCCATATTCGGAAAAGCATTAAAGACAAATGAGGCATTGGATTTTGCAGTCTTAACAGGTTGTCTTCGCGTTTCAAAAGAAAGTATTTTTACAGGATTGAATAATTTCAAGATTTTATCTATTACTGATACAAGATTTGATGAACACTTTGGCTTTACGGATGAGGAAGTAGAGCGTTTACTGGAATTTTATCATGTGGAAAACAGGTTTGCAGAGACAAAGGAATGGTATGATGGTTATCATTTCGGAAATGTCGATGTATACTGTCCGTGGGATGTAATCAATCATGTTGACCGAATAAAAGATGATCCAATGGCAGGACCGGAAGCATATTGGATTAATACAAGCGGAAATGAGCTTGTTAAGAGGTTTATAGATAAGGCTGGTAAGACAACCAGAAATGAAATTGAGCGTTTGATCGCGGGAGAAGCCATAGACAAGCAAATCCGTCTGGATATGACCTATGACGAAATAGACAATAATATTGATAATCTATGGAGTGTTCTGTTTACAACAGGTTATCTGACATATACAAAGATAAGTGAGAACAAAAAATATAGCCTTGTAATTCCAAACAATGAGATTAAAGAAGTATTTAAGCTGCAGATACAGGAGTGGTTCAGGAATAAAATATTTTCCAATACCGAGCAGTTGCAGGACTTTTGGAAGGCTTTCAAAGATGGAAATACACAGATAATGGAAATGTATTTAAACAAGGTGCTGAGTAATTCGGTGAGCGTTTTTGACACAAAAGCGAGAAATGATGAAAAGGAAAGCTCCTATCATAATCTGCTTATTGGAATTTTGAGTGGCAATGAGGACTGGCTGGTAAAGTCAAATGTTGAGGCAGGAGAGGGCTTTGCAGATATTATTGTGGAGACAGATGATCCGGATGAAGGAATTATTGCAGAGCTTAAATACACAAAAGATTTTAAAGCTATGGAAAAATCCTGTGAAAAGGCTCTGAAACAGATAAAGGATAGAAGATATCAGGAATATCTGTTAAATGATGATCGACAGAATATCATGTATTATGGAATTACATTTTGCAGAAAAAGATGCAAAGTGCTTGTAGAAAGATAAAAGGGGTGATTACATGGAAACTAATTTTGATTACCTTTTAAAGAAAGAAGAATACGCAGATTTTGCAAAACAGGCAGTTGAAGCAGAAAAAAGTTTATCCATTTCACCGGCCACTTGTGCCATTTTGTCGAGGCGTGCACTTGAGCTTGCAGTGAGGTTTGTTTTCTCATATGACGCGGAGCTTTCGCTTCCGTACAGAGATAATGTATCGAGTCTTATTCATGAGCCAACGTTTAGAAGGATAATTGAGCCAAGGCTGTTTCCAATGCTCAAATATACCATTCATCTGGGAAATGTTGCAGTTCATACCAACAACAATATAGGCAGGGATGAAGCAATAATAGCGCTTCGTGATTTGTTTGAGTTTTGCGATTGGATTGATTATTCATATTCGAGGGAATACGATGAGAAGACATATGATGAGTCGATTCTTGCAAGCGGTAATGAAAAGCGTATAAAGGCTGATGAGCTCATGAAGCTGTATGAGGGCTTAAGCAGTAAGGATAAAAAGCTCGAGAGCGTATTGAAGGAGAATGAAGAGCTCCGCGAGCAGATGGCAAAGAAGCGTAGTCAGAATGTAAAGACAAGGGAGTTCCATGTAGATACGATAAGCGAGGCAGAAACCCGCAAGAGATATATAGATGTTGCCTTAAAGGAGGCAGGATGGGTTATTGGCAGAAATGTCACGGAGGAGGAGCCGGTTACAGGAATGCCAAACAGCACAGGAACAGGGTATGTGGATTATGTTCTTTGGGGAAAGGATAATCTGCCACTTGCTGTAGTGGAGGCTAAAAAGGCTTCTGTGGATGCTATGGTAGGAAGCCAGCAGGCGAAGCTGTATGCTGACTGTTTGCAGAATAAATACAATAGACGCCCTCTTATTTTCATAACAAATGGATTTGAATTTTTCTATACGAATGATTATATGGGATATCCAAGGCGTGAGGTTTCAGGCTTTTTCACACAGGAAGAGCTGCAGCTTGAGATGGATGGACGCACTTCGAGGATTCCGCTTGAAAATATACGGATAAGCGATGATATTACCAACAGACCGTATCAGAAAGAGGCTGTAACCGCAGTCTGTGATGCCATCACAAATAAGCACCGCAAGATGCTTATAGTGCAGGCCACAGGTTCAGGAAAGACAAGAGTGAGCATTAGTATTGTTGATGTATTAAGGCGTCACAATTATGTGAAAAATATTCTGTTCCTCGCAGACAGAAAAGCTCTTGTGAAGCAGGCAAAAAACAATTATACGAATCTGCTTCCTGATTTATCATGCTGTAATCTGCTTGACAATAAAGACGACCCTGAGTCATGCAGGATGATTTTTTCTACATATCCGACGATGATGAATGCCATAGATGAGAGGAAAAACAAATATGGTGAGAAGCTCTTTAGTCCGGGGCATTTTCAGCTCATAATCTGCGATGAAGTACACCGCAGCATTTACAAAAAATATCAGGAAATATTTGAGTATTTTGATGCGATGTTACTTGGTATGACTGCCACTCCAAAAAATGAAATCGACAAAAACACATATGGAGTCTTTGACCTTGAAAGAGGAGTTCCGACATTTGCGTATGAGCTTGAAAAAGCGGTGGAAGAGGGCTATCTGGTCAATTATTCTACACTGGAATATAAGTCAAAAATAATGGAAAGCGGTATTCACTATGATGAGCTGTCAGATGAGGAAAAAGAAGAGTATGAGGATACATTTTCTGATGATGACACTGTAGGTGATGATATATCAGGAGAGGCCGTAAATACATGGCTTTTTAACGCGGATACAATTGATAAGGTTTTAAGAGAGCTTATGGAAAAGGGCTTAAAAATTGAGGGTGGAGACAAGCTTGGCAAGACAATAATTTTTGCCAAAAACTCTTTGCATGCGCAGGCAATAGTCAAGCGTTTCAATAAGCTTTTTCCGGAATATGGAGGAGACTTCATAAAGCGGATAGATTATAGTATAAAGTACAGTGATTCATTGATAGATGAGTTTAGCACAAGTGATAAAATGCCACAGATAGCAGTATCTGTTGATATGCTCGACACAGGAATAGATATTCCGGAGATTTTGAATCTTGTATTTTTTAAGAAGGTAAAAAGCTATGCCAAGTTCTGGCAGATGATTGGAAGGGGAACCAGGCTTTGCCCTAATCTGCTTGGAGAGGGTATGGACAAAGAAAGATTTCTTATATTTGATTTCTGTAACAATTTTGAATATTTCCGCGTGAACAAAAATGGAGCGGAGAATGGTATAACAGAATCACTCAATGAGAAAATATATAACACAAAAGCCCAGATTGTCAGAGAGCTTCAGGCACCGGTATACAGTGGTGATGAGATATACGCAGATTACAGAAAAAGTCTTGTGGATGATTTAAAGGAAGATGTAATTAGCTTAAATGACGATAGCTTTATGGTGAAAAGACATCTGCGTTATGTAGAGTTTTTCAGGGCTTCATCATCGTGGGATAATCTTGAGACAATAGAGATTTCGGATATCAGGGAGCATATTGCACCTCTTATCAGGCCTAAAAAGGAAGATGAGCTGGCACGAAGATTTGACTATCTGGTATACAGTATAGATCTTGGACTGCTGCAAAGCAAAAGCATACAAAGTCCGGTGAATATAGTGGTTCAGACCGCAGAAAAGCTGTCTGCCAAATACTCAATCCCACAGGTGGAAAAGAAAAAGGAGATTATCGAAAAGGTCCAGACAAATGAATTTTGGGATAAAGTCACTATAATAGAGCTTGATACAGTAAGAGAAGCTTTAAGAGGTCTGTTGCAGTACCTTGACAGACAGGTACGGCCAATATACTATACAAATTTCACGGACTCTATAACAGATGGTACACCGGGTGAACCTTTATATGGCGGAAATGACTTGAAAAATTATCGTAAAAAAGTCGAATTTTACCTGAAAGAGCATAGTGACAAATTGTCAGTGTATAAGCTGAAAAACAACAAAAAGCTGACAGAAACGGATCTAAGGGAATTGGAACGAATTCTGTGGACTGAGCTTGGTTCAAAGGAAGATTATATAAAGGAATACGGAGAGACACCGATAGGCAGATTAGTACGAAAAATAGTCGGTGTAGATAGAGCGGCAGTAAACGAAGCCTTCAGTTGTTTTATGTCAGAAGAGCGCTTGAACATAAATCAGATGAGATTCGTAAATCTGATAGTGGACTATATAGTAGCAAATGGAAATATCGAAGATAATAAAGTATTGATGGGTGAACCATTTAAATCAGTTGGAAGTATCACAACTCTTTTCAAAGATGATATGAGTACCGCAAAACAGATAATGGAGATAGTGAACCAGATAAAGCGTAACTCCGAAGAAATTGCCTGATGTATAGCGAAGCTGTTTAGATACTGTAGATTTATGCACATGAAACACAGAAAATGGAAGAGGATGTGAAAAAACTCAATCGAGTTTTTTCACATCCCCTTTTTTTGAGCTTATATATTAGCATCTCCTGCAGACAGGTTGTGGAAGCATAATAAATTTGCAAAAATTATATTTAATTCTATAAAGCACTTGACATAGTTACTAAGAGTTACTATAATAAGCACATAAAGTAAATATAAGAAACGCAGAAAGTAATTATAGGAGTTAAACACATGAATAAAGTAGATGTAAATGGATTAACAGAACGGGAGTTTTTAGCAGAATATAAGCCGGGCGATTATGACAGACCATCGGTTACAGTTGACATGATGGTGCTTCGTATGAAGGAAGACTTAAGCTGTATGCAGGTGCTTCTGATAAAGAGAAAGGCTCATCCGGAGATAGACAAGTGGGCGCTTCCGGGCGGATTTATTAATATAAAGGAATCTGCATATGAAGCAGCGTGCAGGGAGCTTAAAGAGGAAACAGGTCTTACAGACATTTATCTTGAACAGCTCTATACCATGAGCCAGCCGGACAGGGACCCTCGTATGAGAATTATTGATATTGCATACATTGCACTGCTTCCATATGGATATGAGCAGGCTGCTGTTGCAGGAGATGACGCAAAGGATGCCAGATGGTTCGATGTGAAATTTGCAGATAAAAAACTTGAGTTCGCAAACGACTTGATTAAAATTGAATACTCCCTCAAGTCTGAGAAATTTAAAAACGGTGTAATTACAGTGGAAAATTTTATTCCGGTCAGTGTATCAGACGAAAAGCTTGCTTTTGACCATGACCAGATTATACTGGAAGGACTTATGAGGATAAGGAATAAGGCTGAGTATACAGGCATTATGTTTAACCTTGTGCCGCGTGAGTTTACCATTCCGGACCTGCTTAAGGTGTTTGAGGTTCTTTCAGGAAAGGAAGTTCATCCAAAGGTGTTCCGTGAGAAGATTGCAGGACAGCTTGTTTCACTTGACAGGTCGCAGAGGCCTATTGTCGGAAGAAAACCGGCTGCTGTGTACAGATATGTTGACCTTAACATGGAAGAACGTAAACCGGTTAAAGTGCAGAAGAAATATAAAAACGGTGTGATGCTCACAAGGGCACAGCCATTCCATAACGGACACCTGAACATGATAAAACAGGCCGCATCGGAGTGTGAAAATCTGCTTGTTGTGATAGGCAGTGCAAACAAAAGCTATACAAAGAGAAATCCGTTTCCAATCGAATACAGAAAAAGACTTGTTGAAAACGTACTGCAGGAAGAGGATTTAAGCGGTGCAGATGTAAAGGTTATGACCTTATCAGACTGGAGCATGGAGGATGCAGCCCAGTATGTAAAGGAATGGGGTTCTTTCTTCTATTACAACATAGCTAATGAAATTGGAGAAAAAAGCTTTACATTCTATTACAACGACGACCCGAAGATTGCGGAAAACTGGTTTACAGATGATATTTTAAAGAATGTGACCATCAGAAATCTTGGCAGAAGCGATATTGAGATTTCAAGTACAATGATCAGAGATTTGCTGTATAAGAAAGATTATGACAAAGTTAAGGATCTGGTTCCTCGATGGATGTGGAAGGATTTAAAGCAACTTGGAAAAATCCTTATGGATGCAACAAATGATGATTATATGATGTAGGAGGAAATGATTATGGCAAAGAAAATTTTAGTAGTAGTGGATGCACAGAATGACTTTATTACAGGAGTTCTTGGAAACAAGGAGTGTAACGTGGCAACAAATGTTATTGCAGATGAAATCAGATCAGGCAAATATGATGATGTGATATTTACAAGGGATACGCATGATGAAAACTATCTGAATACTCAGGAAGGAAGAAAGCTTCCGGTAGCTCATTGTATTAAAGGGACAAACGGATGGAAAGTAGACGCTCGTCTTAAAGCTGCAATGAAGGAGCGTGGAGTTGACTGTAATGATATGACTTATATTGACAAGCCGACTTTTGGCAGCAAAGAGCTTGGCGAACTGCTTGCGGGATATGACAACAGCGATACAGAGGTTTATTTCTGCGGATTCTGCACAGGAATATGCGTAATCAGCAACGTGGCGATTGCGAAGACATTTTGTAAAGACGCAGAGGTGTTCGTAATAGAAAATGCCTGCGCCTGCGTAACGCCTGAAAGTCATAAGACGGCAATAGAAGCAATGAAGATGATTCAGGTCAATATTATATAGAAAGCCATTTATCAAAAAGATTTCTGACATACTAATAGCGTAATAAATGGAAGGAGAATATCATGAAATTAAACCAGATAATCATAAGTCTTTTAGAGACAGACATGTATAAATTTTCGATGGGTCAGACAATATTCCATCAGTTTACGGATTACAAGACCACATGGACATTCAAATGCAGAAATACGGATGTGCATTTTACACCGGAGATGGTGCAGGAGATAACCGAACAGATTAAGGCATTCTGTAAGCTTCGGTTTACAGAAGATGAACTTGCATATCTTGATAATATCAAATGGATCAAAGGCTCTTATGTTGATTTTCTTCGTCTCTGGCAGCCGCGTTTTGAGGATTTTGAGATAGGAACAGATGCGCCTTGTGGTTTGTCCATCGAGGCAAAAGGAACATGGCTTAACACTTCAATGTATGAGATTCCGACACTTGCCATTGTAAATGAAGTATATTTCAGAATGGCATATGACTATGATAAGCTGCTTGACAGCTTTAAGAAGCGTCTGGATGCAAAGTATGAGAATTTAAAGAACGGACACTGGTACGCAGGTACATTTTCAGAGTTTGGTCTCAGAAGAAGACTTTCTGCTGAAGCGCAGGAGCTTGCAGTGCAGAAGTTTGCACATTTAAACGACACCCTGCACAGTTCATCAAAGTTTGTCGGCACATCAAATGTGTATCTTGCAAAGAAGTACGGGCTTACACCTGTAGGCACCATGGCTCATGAGTGGATTATGTGTACAGGACAGGGCAATCACAAACACAATCCGGCATATTCAAACTGGTATGCTCTTGATGCATGGATCAAGGAGTATGGAGTATTAAACGGTATCGCGCTTACTGACACAATCACAACAGACTGTTTCCTGCGTGATTTCCAGCTTACCTATGCGACACTTTTCTCAGGAGTGCGTCATGACAGCGGAGATCCGTATGAGTGGGGTGAAAAGATGATTGCTCATTACAGGAGCCTTGGAATTGACCCTAAAACAAAGACACTTTTATTCAGCGACAGTCTTGATTTTGAGCGTGCTGACAAGCTCTACAGACATTTCTGCAAGGAAACAAATGTAGCTTTTGGTATCGGCACATACTTAAGCAATGATACAGATGTTCCTGCACTCAATATTGTCATGAAAACCACAATATGCAATGGTATGGATGTAGCGAAGATTTCTGATACACCCGGCAAGGGGATGTGCAAAAATCCGGATTATGTGGATTACTTAAACCGCTGCATTGATTACAGGATGAAAAATGACCGCTAGGAGGAAATGTCATGAATACAGGATTTTACCGTGTTGCCGCATCGTCCCCTGAGATTTATCTCGGGGACTGCGTGAACAATGCTGACAATATCATACACATTGCAGAGTCACTTGCAAAAAAGGATGTGCAGCTTGTGGTTTTTCCGGAGCTGTGTATTACGGGATATAGCTGTGCAGACATGTTTTTGAGAAAAGAACTGCTCGCGCAGGCTCAGCAAGAACTGGACAGGATTAAAACAGCATTGCAGGATTTAAGCATCCTTGTATGCGTGGGACTGCCGATAGAAGATGAAGCTGGCAGACTTTTCAACTGTGCTGCATATGTACACAGCGGAGAAATTGTTGGAATTGTGCCAAAAACATATATTCCCAACTATGGTGAATTTTATGAGAAACGCTGGTTTACAAGCGCAGACAAGAGATTATCAGATGAGATTACTTTAAATTATGTCGCAAACAGGCCAACAGTACCTTTTTCTCCGAATATTATTATCAAGGATCTGAGAGGCGCAATTGTCGGTACTGAGATTTGTGAAGATTTATGGGTAAGTGCGCCTCCGAGCGGGGAGCTTTGCAAAGCCGGTGCAAATATCATTATAAATCCATCAGCAAGCAATGACGTAATCGGAAAAAGAGAATACAGGCGCAGTCTTGTGGCGATGCAGTCAGGAAGATGCCGTGCCGGATACGTGTATGCGTCAAGCGGTGCAGGAGAGAGCAGCACGGATCTGGTATTTTCCGGCCACTGCATCATAGCTGATAATGGCAGAATAGCTGGTGAGACGTCAGATTATTCAAAACGTATGAATAAAAAGGTATCAGAAGATGATGTGATGAGCTCTGGTTTTGTGATAAGTGAGATAGATATTGATCGCTGCATGAATGACCGCCACAGATACAACAGCGATTCATGGGCTGATGTGCCGGATGTGATAAAAGTAATTTTAAATGGTGAAAACCGGATGAAGGATTATCAAATATGGCCAAAGAAAGTTAATCCGTATCCGTTTGTACCAAGTGATAAAAACAACCGAAAAAACCGCTGCATGGAGATTTTGTCGCTTCAGGCAAAAGGTCTGGAACAGAGACTCATATCCACCGGAATAAAAAATGTTGTTCTTGGAATATCCGGCGGTCTGGACAGCACACTTGCACTTTTGGTATGCTGTGATGCATTTGAAGCACTTGGCATTCCGAAGAGAAATATCTATGGTATTACAATGCCAGGATTTGGAACTACATCTACTACAAAGACAATTGCTGACAGGCTTATGGAAGAATTTGGAGTGACAGCCGTGGAAGTTAATATTGAGGCTGCATGCAGACAGCACATGAAGGATATAGGACATCCGGATGATGTTTTTGACGTGACATATGAAAACATTCAGGCCAGAGAGCGTACGCAAGTATTATTCGATTATGCAAACATGGTAGACGGACTTGTAATCGGTACAGGTGATATGTCAGAGCTTGCACTTGGCTGGTGCACCTACAACGGTGACCATATGAGCAATTATGCCGTGAACTGCAGTGTACCAAAGACACTTGTTAAATACATTGTACAGGCTTATGCCTGCGAGTGCGCGTCAACGGATGAAATGAAAAATGTGCTTTGCGAAATAGCAGACCTGCCTATTTCTCCTGAACTACTGCCGCCGGATAAAGACGGTAACATAGCACAGAAAACAGAGGAGAGCATCGGCAAATATGACCTTCATGACTTCTTCCTTTATCATTTTCTGCGTAATGGAGAAAGCCGGGATCGGATATTAAAACTTGCAGAGATTGCTTTTGCAAATGTAAGTAAGGGTGAAATAGAAAAGACTCTGGAAACATTCTTTACGCGTTTCAGGCAGCAGCAGTTTAAGCGTTCATGCATACCTGACGGACCAAAGGTGGGAACTGTTTCATTATCTCCTAGAGGTGATCTGAGAATGCCAAGCGATATGGTGGAATTGTATTAGGCCGAAGTGCAAAAAGATGAAAGAAATATTAGCTAACCACAAATGAACATCTAGTCACAGCGTAAGAAAACCGGGAGACCGGGAACGCAGCAGGGGGCACACCCTCATGTAAGCGACTAGCGAAGCTGTTTAGATACTGTAGAATTATGCACATGAAACACAGAAATGCCCAGCCATGGATGGCTGGGCAAGGTGTTATGCGCCATGGACGGCGCATAAAAGCCGGTTTCGTCAAGCATAGAAACACTATAAGCATAATTCGTACAGAATCTTAACAGCAAAGCGTTAGCGCACATGAGGGTGTGCCCCCTGCTGCGTTCCCGGTCTCCCGGTTTTCGTAGTCATGCCATGACACTGAATTACGCAGTCTTTCCTGTATAAAGCTGATAATACTTTCCCTTCTTTGAAATCAGCTCATCATGACTTCCCCTTTCAATAATGCGTCCCTGCTCCAAAACCATAATGCAGTCGCTGTTTCTGACAGTAGAAAGCCTGTGTGCGATAACAAATGTAGTACGGCCATGCATGAGCTTATCCATGCCGTCCTGAACAATACGCTCGGTACGTGTATCAATTGAGCTTGTAGCCTCATCGAGGATGAGCACAGGCGGATCGGCGATAGCGGCACGCGCAATGGCTAGAAGCTGGCGCTGGCCCTGGCTTAGGTTTGCACCGTCACCTGTCAGTACAGTATTGTAGCCGTCAGGAAGCTGGCGGATAAACGTATCGGCGTTTGCCAGGCGGGCAGCTGCGTATACTTCATCATCTGTGGCATCAAGCTTGCCGTAGCGGATGTTTTCCATGACAGTAGCTGTGAAAAGGTGGGTATCCTGCAAAACAATGCCAAGAGAGTGGCGCAGATCAGCCTTTTTAATCTTGTTTATATTGATGCCGTCATATCTTATCTTGCCGTCTGCTATATCGTAGAAGCGGTTGATAAGGTTAGTGATGGTAGTCTTTCCAGCTCCGGTGGTGCCAACAAAGGCAATCTTCTGACCGGGTGTTGCAAAAAGATCCACATCGTGCAGTACAATTTTCTCAGGCACATATCCGAAATCCACATCGTCAAATACCACATCGCCCTCGAGTTTTTTGTAGTCCACAGAGCCGTCAGCCTGATGAGTATGCTTCCATGCCCATAAGCCGGTGTGCTCAGGTGTTTCAGTGAGTTTTCCGTTTTCTTCCCTAGCATTTACCAGTGTGACATAGCCCTCGTCAGTCTCAGGCGCTTCATCGAGCAGTGAGAAGATACGGTCGCATCCGGCAAGTGCCATGATGATACTGTTGAACTGCTGGCTGACCTGCGAGATAGGCATGTTAAAGCTCTTGTTAAAGGTCAGAAAGCTCGCAAGCTTACCAAGGGTCAGACCGCCAAAGCCTGAAAGAGCCATAACACCGCCGGCAAGAGCGCAGAGCACGTAGCTTAGATTTCCAATCTGTGCGTTTACAGGACCGAGCATGTTGGAGTACATGTTGGCATTGTAAGCGCTTTCAAAGAGTTCATCGTTTATTTTGTCGAAGGCTTCAATATTTTCCTGCTCGTGGGTAAATACCTTGACTACCTTCTGGCCGTTGAGCATTTCCTCGATGAAGCCGTTAACCTTGCCGAGGTCGCGCTGCTGTGCAAGGAAATAGCGGCTGGAGAAGCCTGCAAATTTCTTTGTCACGACTGTTGTTACGATTACCATCACGATAGTTAGTACGGTGAGCGGAATATTTAATATGACCATTGAAACAAAAACGCTCACAACAGTGATAGCGCTGTTAAGTATCTGCGGAAGACTCTGGCTGATGAGCTGGCGGAGTGTATCGATATCGTTTGTATAAATTGACATGATATCGCCGTGCGCATGTGAGTCAAAGTATCGGATTGGCAGATCCTGCATATGGGAAAAGAGCTCAACACGCAGGTTCTTAATGGTGCCCTGTGATACGTAGATCATTATTTTGCTGTATGCAAACGTACTGATGACGCCGATGCCGTAGAATACGGCGACCCTTCCCATTGCTGCAAGGAGTGGTCCGTAGTCGGGATTTCCTGTCTTAAGCAGTGGTACTATATAGTCATCAATCAAATTTTTGGTAAACATGGTTCCCTGCACATTTGCAAGTACACTGACAAAGATACATATCACAACAATTATGCAGGCAGGTAAATATTTCTTGAAAATAAATCCCATGAGGCGCGCAAAAAGCTTACCGGGATTTTTAATTTTGGGTTTTGGACCTCGTGGTCCTCTTGGTCCTGGCATCAGGCAGCACCTCCTTCATCAAAGTCTCCTCCGCCGTTTGTCTGGGAATCGTAAACATCGCGGTAGATTTCATTATTTTTAAGCAGATTTTCGTGAGTGTCAAAGCCGTCCACTTTTCCGTCATTCATCACGATGATACGGTCAGCATCCATGACTGATGAGATACGCTGTGCGATGATGAGCTTAGTGGTTCCCGGTATTGTTTTTGCGAGGGCAGCACGGATTTTTGAATCTGTTGCTGTATCTACAGCCGAGGTACTGTCATCGAGTATGAGTATCCTTGGCTTTTTAAGCAGAGCCCTTGCGATACACAGACGCTGCTTCTGGCCACCGGATACGTTGGTTCCGCCCTGCTCTATGTAGGTGTTGTACTTGTCAGGGAAGGACTCGATAAAGTCATCGGCGCATGCCATTTTGCAGGCCTCAATACACTCATCCGTGGTAGCGTTTTTGTCACCCCAGCGCAGATTTTCGAGTATGGTGCCCGAGAAAAGCACGTTCTGCTGGAGCACGACAGCTACCTTGTTTCTGAGAGTGTCCATGTCGTATTCACGCACATCGTGGCTTCCGACGATTACAGAGCCGGTGTCTGTGTCGTAGAGACGGCTTATCAGGTTTACAAGGGAAGATTTCGAGCTTCCTGTTCCTCCTATGATGCCGATGGTCTCACCGGATTTTATGTCTAGATTTATATCTGACAGAACCGGAGTTTCAGCGGTGTCTGAATATCTGAAGGTTACATGCTTAAAGCTTATGCTTCCGTCAGGCACATCGTAAAGCGGTTCCTTTGGATTGTGCAGTGTGCTCTGCTCATTTAATACCTCGCTGATTCGTCTTGCGGATGCGAGTGAGAGTGAAATCATTACAAACACCATCGAGAGCATCATGAGGTTCATCAGAATATTCATGCAATAGGTGAGAAGAGCCATCAGATCACCTGTAGTGAGAGTGCTGCTTACCACCATATGAGCTCCGAGCCAGCTTATTAACAGGATGCAGGCATACACTGTAAACTGCATGAGCGGAGAGTTGTATACCACAAGGCTTTCTGCCTTCACAAATACGTCGTAGATATTTTGTGCTGCCTTTGAAAAACGTTTCTTCTCATAATCCTCACGGACGTATGCCTTTACAACGCGGATAGCGGATACGTTTTCCTGTACGCTTTCATTCAGGTCATCATAGCGCTTGAAGGCTCTGTCGAAGTATTTCATGGCCGCCTTACTGATGAAAAGCAGTAAAGCTCCAAGCACAATGACAGCGATTAAGTATATTGTCGCAAGGCGAGGGCTGATGAAAAATGACATAGCCATTGCACATATTATGGATGCAGGGGCTCTCATAGCCATGCGAAGCAGCATCATGTAAGCATTCTGGATGTTGGTCACATCGGTTGTCATACGTGTGACAAGACTCGCGGATGAGAATCTGTCGATATTTGCAAAGGAAAAGGTCTGGATGTTGCGAAACATTGCAGCACGCAGATTCTTTCCAAAGCCCATGGCGGCCTTTGCACCATATTTTGCACCGAGACATCCTGTCAAAAGACCAAACAGTGCTGCGACAATCATCCACACACCCATGATATAGATATGCCTTGTGTCGCCCATATTGACACCGTTGTCGATGATTGATGCCATGAGAAGAGGGATTATGGTATCCACAGCCACCTCAAGCAGCATGAAAACAGGTGTCGCAATCGAAGCCCATTTGTATTCCTTTATTTGGGCACCTAGTGTTTTTAACATATGTTTTGTCCTTTCTTCTTATATTCATATTTGATTAAAACAAACTTCCCACATTTATGGTAATGTGGTTAACTAAAAAAATACTTGCATTTAATTAGTTAGTGTGCTAACTATATTATAGATATACTTTTTTTATTGTCAAGAAAAATCTATGAAAGGATTTCAGATATGAAGGAGTTTACACCGGATAAATACTTAGGACACAAGATAAACCGCATCAGCAGGAGCATAGACAGATATTTTGACAGAAAAAGGTGCAGTAAAACAGAATGTATACCGCGAAGCCAGGGTATGATGATTGGATATATAATGGATAATCAGGGCCAAAATATATTTCAAAAGGATATCGAAGCAAAGTTTCATCTGTCAGGAGCCACAGTGACAAATATGCTTAAAAGTCTTGAAAAAAACGGCTATATTGTGCGCACACCTATGGAAAATGATGCAAGGCTTAAGAGGATTGAGTTGACGCAAAAAGCACTGGACCACGAAAACAGGGTGAGGGAAAATATAATGGTAATAGAGGAAGCCATGCACGAAGGCTTTTCTAAGGAGGAGTTTAACATGATGCTTGGCTTTTTGGACAGAGTGATTGACAATATGGAAAAGCTTAACAAGTAACAAAATAATTACAGAGTTGAAAAAGTAGCATAAATATTGTGGCTTTTTTTGTGCAATAAGTCAAAATGCTACAAAATATTGTTGAGCGTATTGACATAGCAACAATATCTTGTATAATTTAGATTGTCATCAAAAGACAGATGCACAGATTTGTATTAAATAATATGGCATTTTATATGTAGCTATATCGTAATTGTTTGGTGAAAAGCCCGCTTTACATTGCAGGGCAGTGACATGAATTAATGATTACATCTCATTTATAGCTGCATATTTTGTGCCATTACACATGATAAAATGTATATATATAGTATGTGCATTGAATGACAATACTATATATAGTACACTACATTATATGGAATATAGTATACAGAGAGGAGAAATTTACATGAAAATCATCAAGCGAAGCGGCAGTGAGGATATATTTGATGCAGCCAAAATTGTAGCTGCCATTAGAAAGGCAAACGATTCAGTGCTAGACTATGAGAAGCTTACTGCGGATCAGATTGAGGAAATTGCAAGCAACGTGGAGACTGCATGTGAGAACATGAAGCGCTCTCCAAGCGTTGAGGAGATACAGGATATGGTGGAGAACCAGCTCATGAACAAGCGTGCCTTTACCGTAGCCAGAAACTACATTACTTACAGATACAAGAGAGCCATCGTCCGTAAGTCAAACTCTACGGACCAGCAGATTCTTAGCCTTCTTGAGTGCAATAACGAGGAGGTAAAGCAGGAAAACTCCAACAAGAATCCTACTGTAAACAGCGTGCAGCGTGACTACATGGCAGGTGAGGTGAGCAAGGATATCACACGCCGTTTCCTGCTTCCTGAGGATATAGTGGAGGCTCATGAGAAGGGGCTTATCCATTTCCACGATGCAGATTATTTCGCACAGCATATGCACAACTGCTGTCTTGTAAACCTTGAGGACATGCTTCAGAACGGCACAGTAATCAGTGAGACTATGATTGACACACCAAAGAGCTTTTCAACAGCCTGCAACATCGCTACACAGGCTATCGCACAGATTGCCAGCTCACAGTATGGTGGACAGAGTATCTCGCTTGCACATCTGGCACCATTTGTACAGGTCAGTCGTGAGAAGTTCAGAAAGCAGGTGCAAATGGAATTCGAGAGCGTAGGCCTTGATTTAGATGAAGAAAAAATCAACGAGGTAGCAGAGCTTCGTGTCAAGGAAGAAATCAACCGCGGTGTGCAGATGATTCAGTATCAGGTCATCACGCTCATGACTACAAACGGACAGGCACCGTTTATCACAGTATTCATGTACCTGAATGAGGTATCCGATCCGCAGACAAAGGCAGATCTTGCCGCAATCATTGAGGAGATGCTGCACCAGAGAATAAAGGGCGTAAAGAACGAAAAGGGTGTATATATCACACCGGCATTCCCTAAGCTCATATATGTGCTTGAGGATGATAATATCACAGAGGATTCAAAGTACTGGAATCTCACAGTGCTTGCGGCACAGTGTTCTGCAAAGAGAATGGTGCCTGATTATATTTCAGAGAAGGTCATGAAGGAGCTTAAGGACGGAGATGTGTATACATGCATGGGCTGCCGTTCATTCCTCACAGTGGACAGATGCTCACAGACAGCAGGCAATGTGGCACATGCCAAGAACTTTGATCCAAACAAGCGTAAATACTATGGACGTTTCAACCAGGGTGTTGTCACCTTAAATCTCGTTGATGTGGCATGCTCATCAGAAAAGGATGAGGAAAAATTCTGGAAGATACTTGATGAGAGACTTGAGCTGTGTCACAGAGCACTTATGTGCAGACATAAGAGGCTTCTTGGTACCAAATCCGATGTAGCACCGATTCTCTGGCAGAACGGAGCACTTGCACGTCTGAAAAAGGGAGAGGTTATAGACCCATTATTATTTAACGGATACTCAACAATCTCACTCGGCTATGCAGGACTTTGTGAGTGTGTACGCTATATGAAGGGAGTATCACACACAGAGCCAAAGGAAGGCACACCGTTTGCACTTAAGGTAATGCAGCGCTTAAACGATGCATGTGAGCAGTGGAAAAAGGAGTCAAACATCGATTTCAGTATATATGGCACACCGCTTGAGTCTACCACCTATAAGTTTGCTAAGTGCTTACAGAAGCGCTTTGGTATCATCAAGGGTGTTACCGACAAGAACTATATTACAAACAGCTACCATGTGCATGTAACAGAGCAGATTAATGCATTTGACAAGCTAAAGTTTGAGTCCCAGTTCCAGAAGCTGTCTCCGGGTGGCGCTATCAGCTACGTGGAGGTACCAAACATGCAGGACAATATCCCTGCAGTGCTTTCAGTAATGCAGTACATTTACGACAATATCATGTACGCAGAGCTGAATACAAAGAGCGACTATTGCCAGGTATGCGGCTACGACGGAGAAATCAAAATCGTAGAGGAAGAGGGCTCAGGCAAGCTTATCTGGGAGTGCCCACACTGTGGCAATCGTGACCAGAACAAGATGAGTGTAGCCCGCCGTACATGCGGCTATATAGGCACACAGTTCTGGAATCAGGGAAGAACCCAGGAGATTAAAGAGCGAGTGCTTCATCTGTAGAAGTTAAAGGAATTGTATTTGAGACAGACCATTTCAGCACATTTGCCTTTGTAAAGGTAAATACCAATGCAGGTACTAAAGCAGCTCTTCTAAAAGCACAACATAACGCATAATAAAAAATAAAACCGTCGTACCGGGCCGTAAATAGCAGGGTACGACGGTTTTACTTATGTGCTTTACTGATTAATTACTTTAATTATTCATCAAACTTTTCGGCTTTATCGAAAAGCTCATAAACCTCTTTTGAAGGCTCATTTGTGCAAAGTGTCACAACAACGGCTACGATAAGTCCTAAAACAAATCCCGGCAGCAGCTCGTAGATTCCGGTTGATGTGAGGAATGCATACCACAATATATCAACGGCAGCACCTGTTATGATTCCGGCAACAGCACCCTTGAAGTTAAAGCGCTTCCAGAAGAGGCTGAGCATGATTGCAGGTCCAAAGGCAGCTCCAAAGATACCCCATGCATTGGAAACAAGTGCCATGATAGAGCCGGCATTAGGGTTTGAAGCGATGATGAGTGCTGCAACAGAGATTCCAAGAACGACAATACGGCCGGTCCACATCATCTCTTTGTCATTTGCCTTACCTTTTCTGATGACAGGCTTGTACACATCACTCGAGAAAGCAGATGAAGCAGCAAGCAGCTGGCTGTCTGCGGTACTCATGGAAGCGGCAAGCACTGCTGAGAGGAGTATACCTGAGATAACACCCGGGAAAATCTTTCTTACAATCTGTATGAAAACAAGAGAGTTTTCATTGATTGATTCGTCAAAGCCAAGGAAAAGTCTTCCGATTACTCCGATTAAGGTTGCAAAAAATACAATAAGCAGAGTCCATGTGATTCCTATTTTTGCTGATTTTTTCAAATCCTTCTGAGATTTGATGGACATGAATCTGATAATGATATGTGGCATACCAAAGTAACCAAGTCCCCATGCCAGTCCTGACACGATATCCTGCCAGCTTGAGAATGGATTTAAGTAACCGCCCGGGAGTGATGACATAGATGATGTATCAAGCATAAATGCTGCAAAAATCGGTGCTATAAACATAGAACCAAGCACGAGCATGCCCTGGAAAAAATCGGTCCAGCATACAGCCGAGAAGCCTCCGAGGAAAGTATAGCCTACGATGACAACTGCTGCAAGATACATGGCAATCTGTGGATCCATTCCTATTACAGTGTGGAAAAGAGTACCGCATGCCTTTACGCTTGATGCCGCATAAATAGTGTATGCAACCAAAAACACAATTGCACATATCACCTGCAGTGCAAGTGATTTGGACAGGAATCTGTTGGTCAGATACTGCGGAATGGTGATTGAGTCGTTTGCTACAATCGAGAATTTTCTCAGTCTCGGTGCTTCAAGCAGCCAGCTTATAGTGTAGCCGATTGCAAGTCCTACAGGAATCCATACCTGACCTAAGCCCAGTGCATAGATAGAAGTAGGAAGTCCCATGAGTACCCATGCACTCATGTCTGAGGCTCCGGCTGACAGTGCCGCAACCCATGGTCCCATCTCACGTCCGCCGAGAAAGTAGGTCTTTTCTCCGCCGTTTCTGTTTTTCACGAAGAAGAAGATACCGATACCCAGCATGCACAGCAGATAGACGATAAATACAATAATTTCAGATGTTTTCATTTGTAGTACCCCTTTAATAGTTTATTTAGTAACCATGCTACCACGTTAGCGTGATAAAGGCAAGAAAAACTTTCTCTTGACGAATACCCTGCGTTGACATATCATAGTATATAAGTGAAAGGGAGTAGCCGGCACGAGAGTGCTTACTTATCCGTCAGTACGATTGCTCATACATATCATACATATATGACAGCAATCCGGAGAGTGATTAAATGGCGAGACTTTTGTTGTTTTATACAGCAGAAGTGTCGCCTTTTTTGTATATAAAAGCCTTCTGCTGATAAGACATAGATGTATCTATCAATTAATCAGGCATCCTTAAAAAGGACAGCAGAAGGAGGAAAATTATGATTTTTGTAGCAATTTTACTGCTTATAGCAGGCTTTGTAGCACTGGTGAAGGGCGCGGATGTGTTTGTGGATGGAGCAGCGGCGCTCGCCGGGAAATTTGGTATTCCGCAGCTTGTGATTGGACTGACGATTGTGGCGATGGGTACGTCGCTGCCGGAGGCTGCAGTCAGCATCACTGCAGGAATAAAGGGCAATGCGGGGATTACAGTCGGCAATATTGTCGGCAGCAATATACTAAATATCCTTATAATCCTGGGAGTGACGGCACTCATCACAAAAGTAGCCATACAAAAAACCACATTCAAATACGAGATACCGTACATGCTTCTTATCACAGCGGTGCTTCTCGTGATGGGAATGACAGGCAATGAAATCACATTCATTGAGGGTGTTATACTGTGGATTTTATTTATTGCATATCTGCTTTATTTGTATATTCTGGCAAAAAAAGGCCATGACAGCGGTGATGAGCAGTCGGTAAAGCTATATCCGGTATGGAAATGTCTGCTCTTTATTGTGCTGGGCGGTGTGTGCGTCGTAATTGGAAGCCAGTTTGTCGTAAACGGTGCCACGACCATAGCAAGAGCCTGCGGCATGAGTGAGCGCTTTATCGGACTGACAATCGTTGCATTCGGCACATCTCTTCCGGAGCTTGTTACATCTGTTTCAGCAGCACGCAAGGGAAATGCCGGTATAGCGATTGGAAATATAGTTGGCAGCAATATTTTCAATATACTCTTCGTAATCGGAACAGTAGCTCTCATTTGTCCGGTACCGTTTGAGAGCAGGTTTGTGATTGATACAGTTGTGGCAATCCTGTGCGGTGTGCTCCTGTGGGGCGGTACGATAAGACATAAAGAGCTTAGAAAGCCATGTGGAGTGGTGATGCTGCTTTGCTATGCAGCATATTTTGTATATTTGGCAGCTATGTAATGATGTATTTTTTTGAATTGCGATGACTGTGTTTAAAAAGAGTGTGATGAAGAGATAATAATTAAATTTAGCAAACTGTCAATAATTGTGCACACAAATCGACATTTTGACATTAAAATGATTGAGATTTCACGCTAAATATAAATAATTAATTAAAAATAGCACTCTTACTTGACAAGTGCTAATTGCAGGTGTATAACGTAGTCAGAACGAACGGAAGGAAGCGATTATAATGGATAAAAATCCAAAGCATCCATTGAAGAAAAAGAATAAGGCAGATGCAAAGAAGCATCAGAAGCATGTATACGAATAGCACCTTCCACTAAGGAATACTATCCAGTAAGCACAATGTACCCCAGCCCGTCACAGGGTTGGGGTATTTTGTATTTTTGGAAGTGTTTTCAGAGACAGCCCGTGAGGCAGTTGTAAATACATTTTCACCGGCACCTTTTATGAGAGAAGCTTTAAGCTTGTCGCCATACATATAGAGGTCATTTCCACGCACAATTCCCCATTCCATCAGAAGCGCAGCCGCACCGGTCACAAACGGTGCAGCCATGGATGTCCCTGTTTTTGAAGTGTAGCCTCCGGTGTTTGAGCATGAAATAATGTCTACACCGGGCGCAATGATATCAGGCTTTATGCTGTCAAATGCCCAGGTATAGCCTCGGCCGGAAAAGGCGGCTGTGCGGTTTGTTCGGCTGTCATAGGCTCCGACAGATATGACATTTTGAGCGGTTGAGGGGATGGTCAGGGTGATATCAGGCGATGCATGGATAAATGAGGTCTGTGCATTGCGCAGAGCACCTGACGGCAGCCATATATCCCATGAGCCGTCCTTTACAGATATGGGTTCAAGTGATATTTTCCAGATGCCGGGTGAGATGTATTCCGATCCCATGAGTTCAATGAATATTTCCTGAAAGGGAGAGTAGGGAGAGGGACCGCCGCCTGTTATATATATGTCTGTCCCATCGAGATTGTATCTGTATGTAAAGCCCTTTGCCTGATTGGTAATTGTATCGGGAATCTCAAGCATATCATTATTTGGTGCACTAATGCGCAGCTGTATCTCATCCCAGTATTTTTTCCATAAATCAATGGAAAGAGACGGCTCAGGATAGCCTATCGCAAGCTCTGCATCGGCAGGGTACGAGCTGCCGTTTGCATGGCCAAAGCCGGCTCCATCGTTACCTGAGCCGACTGAGACAGCGCAGCGGTAGTTTCCTGCTATATAGTCCAGGTATGCTTCAAGCAGTGAGGTGCCGCTGTGCGAGCCGTTGCTTGTGCCAAAGCTTAGGTTTATGGCGATAGGCATGTTCATATCGATTGATTTTCTTATGCAAAAGTCTACTGCCAGCATAATCTGCGTGGTTGTGGGAAAGCTGGCACCGCCTGAGGTTTTGAGTTTTACGATTATAAGAGTGCTTTCATAAGCAACACCGCGGTATTTTGTGTTTTGTTCATTACCATTACCATTTCCGTTTCCGGCAGCGATTCCTGCCACATGAGTGCCGTGCCCGGATATGTCGATGCTTGGGCAGATGCGCTGCATTTCTAAGCTGTTTTCTGCATTTATGGCTTTGGTGATTGTATCGCGGTCATATAAGGTGCCGAAAGGGATGATATCACTGTGTGAGGAATCATCGGAAACAGTCTGGTCCCACAGATAGGCGATTCTGCTTACACCATCCTGTATAAAAGCCGGATGGGCATAGTAAATTCCGGAGTCGATAATGCCTACGAGCACACCATTTCCGGTCAGATTATATGGATTGGTGTGTACGGGAGTGATGCATGAGGCCTGAGAGCCCTCGTACACATCGTAGTTAAACTGCTTTGGCTTTTCCATATATATGATTTCATCGCACAGGGCAACGGTATTTACAAGTGATTTCTCAATTACGAGCACCGCATAGTTTCCGAGCAGCCTCGTGATGAGTACAGAAGGATACTTTTCTTTTATTTTTTCGATGTCACCGACATATTTTACTATCACTTCCCAGCTATCACTCTCCGGCAGATAGCCGCTTGAAAGCCCTCCCTCTTTTCCAAGCTCATAAGGGGTGGACAACAGGGCGGCGGACAGCTGTGGAGAAATTTTCTCACTAAATGCTATTTCCATACTAACCTCCATTTTTTATTAGTAAAATATTAAAAAAATCTTAAAAGACAGATGCAATATATATTTGGTATGATTATGTCATAATAGTAACTATTCAGAATCACCCCACGCACATTCGTAAAATCGCACGATACTCGTGCTTTCCCGCTGCTACGCAGCTAATTTTACTCATATGTGTGGGGGTGGCTCTATTCGAGCCACCTTGAGAACAAGAAAACCTGCTGCTTACATGCAAACATGACGCATCAGCTTTTTTGTTCTCAGTGGTTCTGAATAGTTACTTATAATCAATTAATTATAAGAAACCGGGAGGTCGAAATGAGTAAAAAGAAAAAGATAATCATTTCAGTGATTGCAGCTGTTCTTATCATAGCAGTGATTGTGTCAGCTGTTGTCATTGCAATGACAAAGGGAAAGAATGCAGCAAAGGCATCGGGAGTCTATGCAAACAAGGTCGCTGATGTCATGTATCAGGCGGGAAGTACTGACAAGTACAGCGGTGTCGTGGAAGCAGCCGATACCATGGATATCAAGGCTGACAGTGAAAAAAAGGTAAAGGATATTCTTGTGTCAGAGGGGGATGAGGTACAGGTGGGCACACCTCTTTTTACCTATGATACAAAGGATCTTGCTGCGAAAAAGGAAAGCGCCACGCTTGAGCTTGAGAGCTTAAACAATACGCTTTCCGGCTATGATGCACAGATAGAGCAGCTCACCAAGGAAAAGAAGGAAGCGCCAAAGGATCAGCAGCTTGACTATACACTGCAGATTCAGCAGGCGCAGACACAGCAGAAGCAGACTCAGTACGATATTGCCACGAAGAAGGCAGAGATAGAAAAGTATGATGAGAGCATCAAAAATGCCACTGTAAACAGCACAATGATTGGTGTTGTAAAGAAAATCAATGAGAATCAGAGTGCAGACACAGCAGATACTGCATTTATGACAATCGTTGCCACCGGTGATTACAGGGTAAAGGGCACAATTGATGAGCAGAGCTTTTTAAACAGTGGACTCGCAGAGGGGCAGGCAGTTATAGTGCGCTCGAGAGTTGATGAGTCAAAGACATGGCAGGGTACCATCAGCAAGGTTGATACTGAGAATACTCAGACTGATAACAGCAATTCCGGCATGTATGATGATGGAAGCAGCGAGCAGAAGGCATCAAAGTACAACTTCTATGTGCAGCTTACAGGCACAGGCGACATGCTTTTAGGACAGCATGTATATGTGGAGCCGGATTTCGGACAGACGCAGGTAAAGGATGGTATTTGGATTGATGAGAGCTATGTTGTAAAGGATGGCGATGATGCATATGTATGGACACTTAATAAAAAGGATAAGCTTGAGAAGACAAAGGTTGAGCTTGGAGACTATGACGAGAATCTCATGATGTATGAAATCAAGTCAGGGCTTACAAAGGATGACTATATAGTATGGGCATCTGATGACCTTTATGAGGGTGAGCCGGCACAGACATGGGAAGAGTACGTTGAAAATGGCGGCGGTGAAGAGTCAGTCTATGACGATATGGGTACAGAAGCTCTTGATGACCAGATGCTTGAGGGCACTGAGGGCGGTCCTGTTGATGATGGCACAATGGACGATGGCGCAATGGACGAAGGTGCTGCAGATGCCACCGGTTCAGGTGACGCGGAGGTACAGTAGATGATTCTAGAACTCCAGCATATTTATAAAAACTATGACCAGGATAAGCTCGTGGTGCCGGTTTTAAAGGATGTCTCACTCCAGATTGAGGAGGGAGAGTACGTGGCAATCATGGGGCCGTCAGGCTCCGGCAAGACCACTCTCATGAATATAGTGGGTTGTCTTGATCTGCCAACATCGGGCACATATATACTTGACGGCAGACCTGTCAGTGAGCTTAAGGAAAAGGAGCTTACGAGAGTCAGACGGGATACAATTGGATTTGTATTTCAGAATTTCCAGCTCATGCCGAGAGAGTGTGCCTTGGACAATGTATGCCTGCCACTCATATATGCCGGTGTGAGCAAAAAGGACAGAAGGCAGATGGGTATGGAGGCATTAGAGCGTGTAGGGCTTTCAGACAGGGCTGATTTCAGGCCAACACAGCTTTCAGGAGGACAGAAGCAGAGAGTGGCGATAGCGAGAGCTATGGTCAATCATCCAAAGCTTCTGCTGGCGGATGAGCCTACGGGAGCTCTGGATTCAAAGTCAGGCAAGCAGGTGCTTGAGCTCTTTGAGAGCCTTAATGAGTCCGGTGTGACGGTTGTCGTGATTACACATGACAGAAAGGTAGCTGAGCAGGCAAAGCGCATCGTACACATCATAGACGGCGAGATAACAGAGGAAGGACAGGAGGCAGGTAATGAAAAAGAAAAAGAGAATTAAGATCATTATAATAGCTGTCCTTGTAGTTGCAGTTGCAGCGGGAAGCATCACAGGAGTTGTTTATTACAGGAACTCCAAGGGGCTTGCTTCCGTCATGAGTGTTTCAATGATCAGCACGACAAACGACTACACATCCATGACCAGTGAGGGAATGGTGTGTGATGATGCATGTCAGACAATCAATTTAAAGGATGGACAGAAGGTGACAGAGGTTTATGTCACAAAGGATCAGCAGGTAAAGGCCGGAGATAAGCTCCTTGCATATGATGTGACGAGTCTTTCCCTCTCGGTTGAGATGAAGCAGCTTGAGATACAGAGTCTTGAGAACCAGCTTGCATCGGAAAAGCAGAAGCTTGACAAGCTAAAGAACACTAAACCGGTTGAAAAGCAGCCCGAGACTCCTGTTACACCTGAGCCACAGCCTGACACACAGCCGTCTGCGCCTGATGAACAGCATGATGTGATATCTGATTTGTCAGAGGCCAAAGGAATCGGTACAGAGGACGATCCTTATGTATTTACATGTACAGAAGCCTCATATGTATCAGGAGCGCTTTTGAATACACTCTCAGAAAAGAGCGCGGTAGCGCGGTTTGTAATAGGAGATGCGAATGCACCTGATATGGAGCTTATCGTAAGAGGAGATAGGCTTGGCGGCTATGATGAAAGCGATGAGATAAAGCTTTTCCTTGCAGGCACAACTACAGCAGGAGATGCTTCTGATGATACAGAAGGAAGTGAGCCGTCAGATACCAAAACAGACAGTGCCACAGAACAGACCGCACAGACAGAAGCTGATACCGCGGCAGAAGAAAAGACATACACTGCAGATGAGCTTAAGGATGCCATAAAGGAGCAGACCAGAAGTGTTGCCGATGTTGATTTACAAAAGAGAATTGCACAGGCTGATTTAAAGGAGCTTCAGAGCGAGCTTGAGGATGGCGTGGTATATGCAAAGAAGGATGGAATTGTGACAACAGTCTGTGATCCTGCCAATCCACCGAAGGACGGTACACCTTTCCTGCAGCTTTCGGGAGCATCGGGACTGTATATCAGCGGAACAATCGGTGAGCTGGATCTGGATACGGTAAAAATAGGACAGAGCGTATCAGCAGTCAACTACATGACAGGTGATACCTATGATGGCACGATATCCGAGATAAGCAATGTGCCGTCAGACAGCGTAAACTATTATGGAGACAGCAATCCAAACTCCTCGTTCTATGAGTACACCGCGTACATTGAGAATCCGCAGAATCTCAAAAAGGGCGATTCACTTGAGTTGACCATAGATACATCATCGGAGGGCTCTGACAGTGGACTATATATCGACAAGTCATATGTCAGAACCGAGAACGGACAGTCATATATATACAAGGATGACAACGGAAAGCTCAAAAAACAGTCTGTCAAAACAGGCAAGTCGCTCTGGGGCTCATATGTGGAGATAAAGTCAGGTCTGACAAATGATGACTATATTGCATTCCCGTATGGAGTCAGGGAGGGCGAGAAAACCAAGGTGTCGGAAGATGGTATGTATTAGTTTAGCAGGGAGGATTAAAGATGCTTGAAAATATTAGATTGTCCTTTAGGGGAATCTGGTCACATAAGATGCGTTCGTTTCTGACCATGCTTGGAATCATCATCGGAATTGCAGCAATTATTGCGATTGTTTCCACAATTCAGGGCACAAACGAACAGATAGAAAAGAACCTCATAGGTTCGGGAAGTAATAACGTAAAGGTCACACTGCAGAAGGATGGCTATGATATGGATTTATCATATGAAACGGCGCCGGCGGGAGTGACTGAGGTATCGGCTGCCACACTTGACAGCATAAAGGAGCTCGACCATGTGAAAAATGCAGCTCTTTACCGTACAAGACAGGCTTCCAATGCAGTCTATTATCTGAACACGGCGCTTTCGGGCGGCAATATAACAGGTGTCGATGACGGATATTTCGATACTGCAAGCTATGTAGTCATGAAGGGCAGAGGCTTCTCAAAGAATGACTATGCAAATGCACGCAGGGTGGCTCTTATTGATGAGAGCGTGGAGAGCAGCCTGTTTTCAGGAGAGAGCGCGCTCGGCAAGACAGTAGAGATACAGGGATATCCGTTTACAGTAGTCGGTGTAGTCACGGAAAAGGACAGCTATGACCTGGTAATAAACTCAATGGATGATTACTATATGTATGCCCATGATGACAGCCAGGGCAATGTATTTGTGCCAAGCGGAACATGGCCGGTTATATTTGGTTATGATGAGCCGCAGAACCTTTTGCTTAAGGCAGACAGCACGGATACCATGGCTACAGTGGGAAAGGCTGCTGAGGAGATACTTAACAGCAATTTAAATGTTACAGACGGCTCTGATGTGACCTACAAGGCACAGGATTTACAGGAGCAGGCAAAGCAGATACAGCAGCTCAGCCAGTCAACCAATATGATGCTTATATGGATAGCCGGAATATCACTGCTCGTCGGTGGTATCGGCGTCATGAATATCATGCTTGTGTCAGTCACAGAGCGTACCTCAGAGATAGGACTTAAAAAAGCAATCGGAGCAGGAAAGGGAGCAATACTTGGACAGTTCCTCACAGAGGCAGTTGTTCTCACAAGTCTTGGAGGTTTGGTCGGAGTGCTGGTCGGAGTGATACTCTCTAAGGTCATCTCAATGCTAAACGGCACGCCGACAGCGATAAGTCCGGCAGCAGCTATACTTGCGGTGCTTTTTTCCATGGCAATCGGAATCATATTCGGTATGCTTCCTTCATACAAGGCAGCGAACCTGAACCCTATTGACGCACTGCGCCATGAGTAATTTTTATTAAAATTGCCGTTATTGTGAAAAAAATAACAATTCTTTGTATTTTGATGAATACAAGGGTAGAAAAAGTTTAAAAAATTTTGTAGAATGTTCCTAGTAGATAAATACTAGGAGCATTTTTTTAGAGGAATCAGGTCATGTGATATGGGAAGTGTCACATGGTATAATGATTCTTCTAAGTATGTAATTAATTAGGTAACAAAATATACATTATTTTAAGGAAAAGGAGATAATATGTACGCTGACGAAAACGTAATCAAAATCAAACATGCAGTTTTGCTTGAGGTCGCAAAGGCTGCATTTGCAGGTAACCTCGATGAGATCAGAGATGACATCCCATTTACACTTATTCCGGGACCGACACCTCAGTTCCGTTGCTGTATCTACAAGGAGAGAGAAATCATCCGTCAACGTGTCAGACTTGCAGAGGGTAAAGCACCAAGCGCAAACGATGACGGCAATATCATCCAGGTAATCAGCTCAGCATGTGAGGATTGTCCGATTTCGAGCTACACAGTTACTGAGAACTGTCAGAACTGTCTTGGCAAGGCTTGTATCAATGCATGTAAGTTCGGAGCAATTGAGGCAGGACGTCTCCGCTCACATATCGATCCACAGAAGTGTAAGGAGTGTGGACGCTGTGCACAGGCATGTCCTTACAACGCTATCGCTCATTTAAAGAGACCATGTAAGTTCTCATGCCCTGTAAATGCCATTACATACAATGAGTACGGCATTTCAGTGATTGATGAGAGCAAATGTATCAGATGTGGTAAGTGTATCCACAGCTGTCCATTCGGAGCTATCGGATCAAAGACATACATCGTAGATGTAATCGATGCAATCAAGTCAGAGAACAAGCATGTATACGCTATGGTTGCACCTGCAGCAGAGGGACAGTTTGGCGCAAATATCACTATGAACAGCTGGAAGAAAGCTATGCAGGCAGTTGGCTTCAACGGTTTTGTTGAGGTAGCGCTCGGAGGAGATATGACAGCAGCATACGAGGCTGACGAGTGGCTTGAGGCATACGAGGCAGGAGAGAAGAAGGTTACATCATGCTGTCCTGGATTTGTAAATATGGTTAGAAAGCACTATCCTGAGCTTGCTGACAAGATTTCTACAACTGTTTCACCTATGTGTGCAGTTTCAAGAATGATAAAGGCAAAGGACCCTGATGCAGTTACAGTATTCATCGGACCATGTGTTGCCAAGAAGTCAGAGGTACATGATCAGAAGATAGAGGGCAATGCAGATTATGTACTTACCTTCAGCGAGATTCGTGCTATTATGAAGGCAAAGGGAGTACAGCTTGAGGCTGATGATACCTCATATCAGGAGGGCTCAGTATTCGGTAAGCGTTTCGCAAACTCAGGCGGAGTTACAGCAGCCGTAATCGAGAGCATGAAGGAAAAAGGCGAGGATGTTGATTGTAAGGTTTGCAAGGCAAACGGAGCAGCAGAGTGTAAGAAGGCACTTCTCCTCATGAAGGCAGGCAAGCTTCCTGAGAACTTCATTGAGGGAATGGCATGTGAGGGCGGCTGCGTAGGCGGACCAAGCTCATACAATGACATGGTGACTACCAAGAAGTTCCGTGATGATCTCTTAAGCAGAGCAGATGACAGAAAGATTCGTGACAACATCGCCAACTACCATATGGAGACATTTGAGATGCACCGTAAGGAGCAGTAATAAAATGATTGTTACAGCATAAGCTTTTTAAATCCCCCGACTTGTTCGGGGGATTTTTGTGATTGCGAATATCTGCAAAAAGATATGTGGTTAGTCATATTGAGAACTGAATAGTAACAGAGATATTAAATAAATTAATTACTTATTAAGACTGCACTGGAGGCATTCATGATAAAGAAACAATTGTAACATAACTGAAATATATGAAGCCAACATTAAGAAATTCTCAAGGAATTTGCAGTAGCAAAAAAGATTGTTTAACGCTATAATAGATATTGCTTGAAATAATATTATCAGGTTTGAGTAATAATATAGAGAGAATAATTATAAAATGCTAAAGAGGATTGGAAAAATGGACAAAAATAAAAAGATGATTATCGGCATACTTACGGCTGCAATAGTTCTGGTGGTGGCGTTTATAGTATATATCACATGCTTTGACTCACACATTGAGTTCAGCAGCAAGTTCAAAAACGGTATTACTGTTGAGTATGGCAAAAAGTTTGAGGCACCAAAAATCAAGGCGTATGTCAGAGGCAGGCTTATAAACCGGAAGGGAAAAGAGATAAAATGTACTATAGACAGTAATGTCGATGCGACAAAGACAGGTTCATACGAGATAAAGGTAACTGCTCAATACGGTAAAAAAACTGCGACACAGACAATCAAGGTTGAAGTGAGGGATAAGAAGGCTCCGGAGATTACATTAAATGGCGATGCAGAGATGACTGTAGAGGCAGGCAGTAAGTTCAGTGACCCGGGATATACGGCAATAGACAACTATGATGGGGATCTGACAGACAAGGTATCAGTCACAGGAGCTGTCGATACTTCAAAGCCGGGAGACTATGAGATAAAGTACAGTGTCGCTGACTCGTCAAAGAATGAGAGCGAGGTCAAAAGGACTGTGCATGTCACAGATACCACTGCACCGCAGATAAAGCTTTCGGGTGATGATTTTATGTCAGTTAAAAAGGGTGATAAGTACAGTGATCCGGGATATACGGCAACAGACAATTGTGACGGAGACATTACAGACAGTGTCAAGGTATCAGGAGATAAGGTAGATAAGGATAAGGCAGGAAAGTATACTGTGACCTATGAGGTCTCAGATTCATCAGGCAATAAGGCTACAGCTACAAGAGTGGTCAGTGTGTATGATCCGGCTGCCACGGCAGACACAGTAAATCCGGGCAACAAGATTATTTATCTGACCTTTGACGATGGTCCCGGAAAGTATACACAGGGGCTATTAGATGTGCTTGATAAATACAATGTAAAGGCCACCTTCTTTGTTACAAATACACATCCTGACTATCAGAACATGATAGCAGAGGAGGCAAAGAGAGGACATACAGTGGCTATCCACTCTGCCAGCCACAAATACAACCAGATATATACAAGTGAGCAGGCATTTTTTGATGACCTTGAGCAGATGAACAGTATCATAAAGGCACAGACAGGAAATGATGCGTCAATCATCAGATTCCCGGGTGGCTCATCAAATACTGTAAGTAAGGATTATTGTCCGGGCATTATGACACAGCTCGTAAATGATGTGACAGCAAGAGGACTTTTATATTGTGACTGGAATGTATCGAGCGGAGATGCAAACAGCAAGCCAATCAGCACGGAACAGGTAGTGCAGAATGTCATTTCAGGAGTACAGAGCCACAACGTATCAGTTGTATTGCAGCACGACATAAAGGATTTCAGTGTCAATGCGGTCGAGCAGATCATCCAGTGGGGACAGGCGAACGGTTACACATTTTTACCACTCACCACAAGCTCACCGATGTCTCATCATCGTGTAAACAACTAAAATCATTCAAATAAAAAAGCGCAAAAAAGAAGAGTTCGAAATGAACTCTTCTTTTTTAATCATGATTCTTATATCTTATTCCCCAATTAACATTTTTGTAACTATAATTTTACCTAAATATATAATAAAGAAAAAGGTACATAGAAACTAGATTGCCTGAGTGGTCAAAATTATTTAACTACCTCAACGTTAACTGCCTGTGGACCTTTAGCGCCATCAGTGATATCGAACTCTACTGCTGCACCTTCCTCGAGAGTTTTGAAGCCCTCCATGTTAAGTCCTGAGAAATGTACGAATACATCCTTTCCGTCCTCGGCTGTGATGAATCCGTAACCTTTTTGGTTATTGAACCATTTTACTGTACCTTTGCTCATCGAAAGTACCTCCAAATAATAATAATGCTGCTTACGCAACTAACGTTAGAATAGCATAACAGGTTTAAGATGTAAAGCAATTAAGTCAAAGTTCTTTAAAGTTTATGTCATTATTTGCTAAAAATTTCATTACAAGCTTATCCCATTCACTGTCTAAGGTCTTATCCGCTGAAAAAATATTGTAGGATATTCCGGTTGTCAGAGTCAGAAGCTGGCTCTGATACCTGATATTTATGAAAAAACCGCTGATATCGGACACGGTGAAAGCAGAGTGCAGACTGCTTAGGGTGTGCTCCATATTTTCAGGTGAAAGCAGAAAGACAAACTTGAATGACGATGGAGTCTGTCGGCCCTTTATCAGGTCAAAGCAGTTTGTGCGAAGCATCCTAAAGGGGAGTATGCTATAGCCCGCTATACCATTTTCCTCAAGCTCTGTGGAACTGTAAAAGCCCTTTTGCAGGTGACCATCTATGACGTATGAGGCTGCCTTTGTGATGACGGCCTCCTGGAGCAGGAAGTTGTCAAAGATTTCCGTGCGAAGCAGCTTGTTCATAAAGTCCTTTGTGTCTGTCAGTTCAATTGATATCATAATTTCTCCTCATTTTCCACATTGTATGTGACAGCGAATGATTGTTCTAAGTGGTTTTGAATAGTTATCGATTATTATATCATACATCAGATTTGCGGATTATGCCATAAAAATAGATATAAAAATAGCCTTAAAAATAAAGCCTGTTCAACTGGAATAATTGTAAAGTCCGTGGTAGAATAAATGCGTTATGCAATAAAAACAGGAGGCAATCCATGAAACAGGAAAAATTATTTGATTTACTAAAAGCGGCTGTTTCACCATGCGAGTGTGTGAAGGCTGCAAAGCAGGAGCTTTTGGAAAACGGATTTGAGGAGATAGATTATACAGGTAACTGGAAGCTTGTGCGCGGTGGCAGGTATGTCTTAAATCATCATGATACGACCATGTTTGCGTTTACTGTAGGAAGCGGCTACAACAAAAAGGATATGGTGCGAATAGCGGCAGCTCACACAGACTATCCATATCTTCGCATAAAGCCAAATCCGGATTTTATGACAAACTCATATGCACAGGTCAATGTAGAGGTGTATGGAGGACCGATTTTAAACACATGGTTTGACAGACCTCTCGGAGTGGCAGGGCGCGTGGCTATAAAGAGTGAGGATGTGTTCAATCCGCGTATGGTGCTATATAGGTCTAAAAAGCCTGTCATGATTATTCCAAATCTTGCCATCCATATGAACAGGGATGTGAATAAGGGAGTCGAGATAAATAATCAGGTGGATCTGATGCCGGTGCTTGATTCAATACCTGAGGATGAAATGACCACGGATTATTTCCTTAGTTTTCTGGCTAGAGAGCTGTCTGTGGAAAAGAGCGATATCATAGACTTTGAGCTCAATACATTTTGTGTGGAGGAGCCTTGCTTTGTCGGTGTGAATGACACCATGATTTCATCACCGAGAATCGACAACCAGTCATCCTGCAGGGCTCTTCTTGATGCGATAGAGGATGGAAACAGAGCTGATGGAATAAACATCATAGCGCTTTTTGACCATGAGGAGATTGGAAGTAACAGTAAGCAGGGCGCTGCCTCTATAATGCTTCACGATATGCTCAGGCGTATTTTAAGAAATATGGACCTTTCAGAAAATGAAATAGATGAGAGCATATATGATGCCATGCTTTTGTCTGTCGATGTGGCTCATGCGCTTCATCCTAATAAAAAGGAAAAGATGGATATCACAAATAAGCCTGTCATGGGTAAAGGCTTTTGTATCAAGCAGGCGTGTTCGCAGTCGTATGCTACGGATGCACAGGCTATCGCCATTCTCTGTCAGCTGTGTGATGAAAAGGGCATACCTTACCAGCGTTTTGTGAACCGTTCGGACAGCCGTGGCGGCAGCACACTGGGCTCGATTGCAGGTACGCTTCTGCCGGTAAAGACTGTGGATATAGGTATACCTATTCTTGCAATGCACTCAGCCTGTGAGCTTATGGGAGTACGCGACATGAAAGCCTTAAGCGACTGTGTGACGGCCTTTTTCGGGTACCATTAAAGGGCAGATAACCATTATGGGAAAATAAATACAGAAACCTCTTGCATAAGTTTAGTTTTCGTGTTAATATGACGTAGTAATGAAAACTACTTGTTACGGAATGAAATAACTTTTAAAAAAGTAATTTAAACTTTTATTATCATATAGTGCAGGAGGAATAGATATGTATAAGATTATAATAGATAGCTGTGGTGAGCTCACAGATAGCCTTAAGAAGGATGGACATTTTTGCAATGTGGCACTCGAGCTTGATGTTGACGGATACAGAATCCGCGATGATGAGAGCTTTGACCAGCATGATTTCTTAAGAAGAGTAAAGGAGAGTGTAAAGGGACCAAAGTCGTCATGCCCGTCTCCTGAGGAATATATGCAGGCCTTTGAGGGAGAGGCTGACCATGTATATGTTGTCACACTTTCGGGCAAGCTCAGCGGCTCATACAACAGCGCTGTTTTAGCAGTCAATCTGTACAACGAGGAGCATGAGGACTGTGGCAAGCAAATCTATGTATTCAATTCCCGCTCAGCATCTATAGGCGAGACACTAATCGGCATGAAGGTACAGGAGTTTGAAGAGAGTGGACTTTCATTTGATGAGGTTGTAAAGCAGACCGAGGAGTATATTTCTTCCATGAATACCTTCTTTGTGCTTGAGACACTTGATACATTAAGAAAGGCAGGACGATTAAGCAACCTGAAGGCTTTTGTGGCCAGCACTTTAAATATAAAGCCTGTCATGGGCTCAACCGATGAGGGTTCAATCCAGCAGCTTGGCCAGGCCAGAGGCATTAAGAGGGCACTTGCCAAGATGGTAGAGGATGTTGTGGCTGCCACAAAGGACTGTGAGCACAGGATTCTTGCAATTTCACACTGCAACTGCCCGGAGCGTGCACAGTATGTGAAGGCATGCCTTGAGAAGCTTGCCAGATTTAAGAAGATTGTCATTGTGGATACTGCCGGCATCTCAAGCATGTATGCAAATGACGGAGGCATTATTATAGCAGTATAAGGATATGGTCTTTATTTTATCGGCCGGATATATTATAATGATGGCATGGGAAATTTAGATTACACACAGGTTTTAAACAAAATAGAAAACACACGCCGTTTCGGCAATGAGCCGGGAGTGGTGGTGACAGCACAGGTCATAAAGGTGCTGAGAGAAAAAGGAAAGCAAAAGCGCATAATACCGTATATCCATGTGGCAGGCACCAATGGAAAGGGCTCGGTGTGCGCTTTTTTTTCTAGTATATTAAAAAAAGAGCATATGAGGGTAGGCACGTTTGTATCACCGCATCTGGTAGATTTTGAGGAGCGCATCACGGTTGATGGGCGTATGATAGCTAAGGAGGATGTCACACGGCTTGGAAACTATCTGCTTGATATAGATTTTGGCATAGGACTTACGATGTTTGACTACTGCCTTGCCATGGCTCTTTTGTACTTTGAGGAGCAGCAGTGCGATTATATGGTCATTGAGACAGGGCTCGGAGGCAGACTTGACTCAACAAATGCAATCGGCACACCGCAATGTGCCGTTATTACAAAGATAGGCTATGACCATATGGCTATCCTTGGCAGTGATATAGCGGATATAGCGGCTGAGAAGGCCGGTATCATAAAGGAAAACGGCACAGTGGTGGTGGAACAGCAGGATAAACGTGCTATGCAGGTAATCGAGCAGGAAGCGCAAAAAAAGCATGCAAGGATAATCACTGTGGAGCAAAGCGATATAGCACGCTGCAGCGGCTACGCAATGAGGCTTTGTGGCACATTTCAGTGGGAGAATGCAGCGGCGGCAGAGCTTGCGGCGCGGTATGTGCTGGAAAAGCACTATAGCGGGCCGGAATACGAAATGCAATATGATAAGACAGAGCCAAAGAGAGAGGAAACAGACCTGAATAAAAGGATAAAAAGAGCTCTTGAAGAAGCTGTGTGGCCGGGGCGCATGGAGATAGTATCGAAGGAGCCGTTTCTGCTGGTGGACGGAGCACACAACAGCAATGGAGTTGATGCGCTTAAGGAAAGCCTCATGCAGATGTATCCGGGTGAGAAATTTTGCTTTTTCATGGGAGTCATGGCTGATAAGGACTATGATGTGATGATACGTGAGATTTTGCCGCTTGCTGAGGAGTTTTATACAGTGACACCGGATTCAGACAGGGCACTGCAGGCATCGCACCTTGCTGATTTTATCAGAAAAGAGGGAGTTGAGGCAACAGAGCTTTCAGGAGTTGATGAGATAAGAAAGCACCTGAAAAGAGATACGAAAAATGTTGCATTTGGCTCATTGTATTTTATTGGGGAGCTTAAACAGCACCGGATATAAACACCGGATATAAGAGGATGATTCATGGCTGATATTTTAAGAATTTTTAAAAGAGATATGTGCGGCATATTCCGAAATGTGCTTGTACTCATTATAGTTATTGGACTTTGCGTGCTGCCGGCGCTGTATGCATGGTTTAATATCTATGCCAACTGGGACCCGTATGGCAACACCGGAAATATAGCAATTGCAGTAGTCAATCTTGACAAAGGCTGGACGAAGAATGACAGCGAAACTGTCAATATGGGCGATGGTGTGGTAGAGTCATTAAAGCAAAAGGATACTATAGGCTGGAAATTTGTTAAATCAGAGGAAAAGGCTGTTGAGGGTGTTAAGTCAGGCAGATATTATTCTGCACTTGTCATAGATGAGCAGTTTACCTACAGCATGTATCATGGTGTAGCTGATAATATTGAAAATCCAAGGATTACCTACTATCTCAACGACAAGAAAAATGCTGTTGCGACAAAGATAACGGACAGCGCAGCAAGTGCTGTTAAATCAAGTATTAATAAGCAGTTTATAAAGGTGCTTGCAGAGCAGGTATTTAAGGAGACCAACGTAATATCCGATGACATGAAGGAAAAGGATGCTGTGGGGCAGATGACCGGTAAGCTTGAAGCGGTATCTGAGAGTCTTGCGCAGTACGATGCCATGATAGATACGTTTATTGACGGAAATAAGGCATTATCACAGGTGTCTAAAGAAACGGGCGAAGCACTCAAAGATGGACAGGATAAGCTTGCAAAGGGCACAGACAGGCTTGAAGAGAGTAAAAATGATCTGCAGTCCACCAGACAATCCTTCGACAGCTTTAGCGCAGATATCACGTCGGCATTAGCAAAGGTGAAGAGCTCGATTGATGATATATCAAAGCAGATTTCAGATGCAAATCTGTCGCAGGATGTAAATACTATTCAAAGTGATGTGCAAAATATTAAACAGTCAGCGGATGCTTTGAAAGGTAATATTGACACTCTTGAGGACAAAATCAACAAAATAAAGCCGGATATGGACGATACCCATGTCGGCACACTTATTTCCAATATAGAGCTTGTCAAGGAACAGACAAAGAGCATGATAGAAAGCACACAGTCTGTGGATTTATCGGGAAAAACACAGAATTCTGCAGAAACACTTAAGAGTGTAATGTCGGCTCTTTCATCGACCGCGTCAGCAGTGAATGATACATATACCTCACAGATAGTGCCACAGGTGGACGGCATGATAAGCAGTATGTCGTCTGTTCTTGATTCAATGCAGACCACACTTGGCAATCTAAGTCAGACATCAGGCTCCATGGCGCAGGTGTTTGACGGAGTGGACAGTACGCTTGATACACTTAATATGAGCATGACACAGCTTAAGGGAGTCATAGAATCAGCATCTGACAAGATAAATACGACACTCGACAAGCTTGAAGCAGCCTCTGAGGATGAAAAAGCTGATATCATAGTGAATCTGCTTTCGGGGAATCCTGAAAAGCTTGGCAGCTTCTTTTCAGAGCCGGTGCAGGTATCAGATAATTATATCTACGAGATAGCCAATTATGGCTCCGGAGTAGCACCTTTTTATACGACACTTGCCATATGGGTGGGCATGACTATACTTGTTTCGCTGGTAAAGGTTCACGCGGATGCCAAGGGGCTTGGGAAACTAAAGCCTTCACAGCTTTATTTTGGCAGATATCTGACATTCTTTTTACTGTCACAGGTACAGACTTTTATCATTGTGCTAGGTGATTTATACCTGCTTAAAATACAGTGTGTGCATCCGGTTTCATTTATTGTAACAGGCGCAGTGACAAGCCTTACATTTTCACTGCTCATATATTCTCTGACCATATCCTTTGGTGATATAGGAAAGGCACTGGCGGTGGTTGTCATGGTACTTCAGATTGCAGGAAGCGGCGGCACATATCCGATAGAGGCGCTGCCGTCATTTTTCAGGGCAGTGTATATTTTCTTCCCATTCCCATATGCGATAAATGCGATGAGGGAGTGTATAGGAGGTATGTACGAAAATACACTCGGCAAATGTTATATCACGCTTTTACTTTTTGGCGCAGCCTCTTTGGTGATAGGACTTGTGATACGAAAGCCGTTTATCAGACTCAATCATTTTATAGAGAAACGTATGGAAGATACTGAGATGCTATAGTTAAATGTACAATTAATAAATTAATAATTGGCATATTAATATGGTACTTCTGATGTGCCGTAAGCTATAAAGCAGGAAGGAAAGTATGCAGGATACAGGTAGAAACAGTAATAAAGATTCCAATATGGATAATGATATGAATAATAATGCAAATAATAATGTGAATGAGCAGCCGCCATTCGATGATAAGAGATTGCGCGAGATGTACGATAAGCTGGTCGGATATGAAAAGACCATCCATGAGCAGAATCAAAAACGGATAAAAATAGGATTAAGGTGCATATACATCATTCCGCTCTTTTTTCTTGTGCTGCTGATGATTGTGCCGGACAGCTCCAAAATCATTTTTCTTGTGCTGTGGATAGTGAGTCTGTTTGCTATTGCAGTGTATTTAATCGGAGTCGAGTATGTGGACTATAAGCTGCAGGAGAAGATGAATGAGATAAGCGGCTGTGATGCACAGAGTGTGAGTCCTGTCGTGCAGATTGAGGACAGGGTGCAGGAAATAGCCGAAAGAGTGGAGCAGAAATTTGATACGATGCAGCAAAGTACAGGGGAGGATGCCGAGCAATGAAAAAAATATTTCAAATATATCTGGCTGACCTGAAACGCATATCTACAAATGTGGTTGCCATAGTTATTATTATGGGTCTTGGCATCATCCCGGCTTTGTACGCATGGTTTAATATTATGTCCAACTGGGATCCTTACGGAGAGGAAGCTACATCACAGATGCACATAGCAGTATATTCTGAGGATGAGGGGATGAGCGTCGGTGATTTAAAGCTATGTATGGGAGACAGTGTCATAAAGGGGCTGAAGGAAAACGATGCAATTGGCTGGATTTTCACAGACAGCAGTAAAGAGGCACTGGAGTATGTTTATAGTGGAAAGTGCTATGCAGCATTTATAGTGCCGAAGGATTTTTCAGCTGATATGCTTAGCTTCCTAAGCAGTGAGCCGGTCAATCCGCAGATAGAATACTATGAAAACAGCAAGAAAAATGCCATAGCAACAAAGATAACCTCAAAGGTCAAGACCACGGTGCAGCAGTCTGTAAACTCTTCAATGGTGAGCACGATTACGGAGATAGCGTCAAAGTCGGGAGAGCTCATAGTGGGAGACGGTAAATCAGGCGATAACCTGGCCGGAACAGTTGTTGATAAGCTAAAGGATATGGATACGACTCTTTCTACATATGCAGGCATGCTCGATACATTTGCCATGCTCACGGATTCAGCAGACAGCCTGATAGGCTCGACACAGTCACTGCTTCCGAGTGTGCAGGGGCTGATTGATGGGGGACAGCCATCGGTAAGCGGCATGCAGTCATCGGTGCTTTCGGGGGCGCAGACAGCACAAACCATCACACAGATGGTCGACATAAGCTTATCAAACATAAACAGCCAGCTCGATGTGCTGGAAAACTCTATACAGCTCTTAAATGCGTCGGGATTAGCGGATGCCGATACTGCGGATATATCTGTTTCTGTGGCAGGCTTTGATACGGTAGAACAGCTTGCTGAGAATACTCTTGCCGCCATTCAAGGCTTAAAGGGAGTGGATAGCTCGCAGATAGAGGCTGTCAGGAAAAATATCCAAAGCATTAAAACACAGATAAAAGACCTTAAGTCTGATACTGAATTGACGGCAGATAAGCTAAAGCTTCTTAAGGAATCAATAAAAGCCGATGTGTCAGGTGCCAAGTCTGCAATAGATACACTTAAAAATACATTTGACCATAGTGTATCACCGAATCTCACAGGAGCGGTATATGATATAGAATATGCACTTATTGAGACACAGTCCATGCTTGGTTCTTTGGACAACAGCTTCCCGGATATACAAAAAGCACTCGATGATTATTCGGTAGTTCTTAAATCAGGAAATGCAGATATTGTAAATACCAGACAGTATGTACAGCAGATCAGAGATGGTTTGCGGAATGTTATATCAGGATTTGATAATTTGTCAAACGATGAGCAGTTTAATGAGATTGTAAAGCTGCTTCGGACAGATCCGACACTCATTGCGCAGTTTGTGACATCACCGCTGTCTATGGATGAGCAGAAGATATATGAGATATCCACATATGGCTCAGCCATGGCACCGTTTTACACAGTGCTGGCTCTGTGGGTGGGAGGGTTGATAACTGTTGCACTTGTGAAAACAAAGGTAAAGGACACTGACGATATAAAATCACTTGGCAAAGTAAACAGCGTACATAAGTTTTTTGGCAGATATATCACATTTTTTGTGATAGGCCAGATTCAGACACTTGTGACAGTGCTCGGTGATTTGTTCTTTGTCGGAATACAGTGCAGGCATCCGTTCCTTTTCTGGTGCGCAAGCGCGCTGACAAGCCTTGTATTCACGCTTCTTATGTACTCACTCACAGCAGCCTTGGGCAATGTGGGACAGGCTGTAGCAGTAGTCATTATGGTCATTCAGGTGGCAGGCGCAGGCGGCACATTCCCGGTTGAGGTGCTGCCGCAGGTGTACAGAGCACTGTATAAGTTCATGCCGTTTAACTATGCCATGAATGCCCTAAGAGAGTGCGTGGGAGGCATGTACCGCTTTGATTATTGCAAGGATCTTGCGATTCTTCTTATATTTATAGCAATATCGCTTGTGATCGGACTGCTGCTTGGGCGTCCGTTTGGAAGGTTTAATACAGCTATTGAAAAAAGTAAGAAAAAGTCAGGCCTTATCTTATAATAGTAAAAAAAGCTATATAGAAACTTAAGTTATAGTTATTATAAAAAAATAGTACTAGACATTTTTTTTCTATTGTACTAGAATGAGCATAAATGATAGTAGACCCGATATATGATAACGCTAGGTTATATCGGATCCGTAAAGAAACGGAGGATATAAAGATGGAAAAGAAGGATATCGATTGGTCAAACCTTAGTTTTGGCTACCAGGAAACAGATTACAGCTATGTTTCTAATTATAAAGATGGAAAGTGGGACGATGGACAGCTCACAAAGGATCATACAGTGACACTTAATGAGTGTGCGGGAGTATTCCAGTATGCACAGACATGCTTCGAGGGACTTAAGGCATACACAACAGAGGATGGCAGAATTGTCTGCTTCAGACCTGACTTAAACGCACAGCGTCTTAAGGATTCATGTGAGAGACTTGAGATGCCTGTATTCCCGGAGGATAGATTTGTAAAGGCAGTTGAGGAAGTAGTAAAGGCAAATGCTGCATGGGTTCCACCATACGGCTCAGGTGCTACACTCTATATCAGACCATACATTATGGGAACAAATGCAGTAATCGGTGTTAAGCCGGCTGATGAGTATCAGTTCAGAATCCTTGTAACACCTGTAGGACCATACTTCAAGGGTGGCGCAAAGCCAATCACAATCCGTGTATCAGACTTTGATAGAGCAGCACCTCACGGAACAGGACATATCAAGGCAGGACTCAACTATGCAATGAGTCTTCATGCCATTGTAGATGCACATGCACAGGGCTTTGCAGAGAATATGTACCTCGATCCTGCAACACGTACAAAGGTAGAGGAGACAGGTGGTGCAAACTTCATCTTTATCACAAAGGATGGCACATTTGTTACACCTAAATCAGACAGCATCCTGCCATCAATCACACGCCGTTCACTGATGGTAGTTGCAGAGAAGTACTTAGGACTCAAGGTTGAGCACAGAGAGGTGCTCTTTGATGAGGTAAAGGATTTTGCTGAGTGTGGACTTTGCGGAACAGCAGCAGTAATCTCACCGGTAGGAAAGATTGTAGACCACGGCAAGGAAATCTGCTTCCCAAGCGGTATGGATGAGATGGGACCTGTCACAAAGAAGCTTCGTGACACACTTACAGGCATTCAGATGGGCCATATTGATGGACCGGATGGATGGGTTCACGAGATTAAGTGTGATTAATAATAAGAATATACATTTATAATAAAGCACCGGGTATTATGTTACGTCGTAATATCTGGTGCTTTTGTATTATTTTATGTGGCATAACAAGACGATTTGTGCTAATATACTCTTATATGTATGCAAATGTTTATAAAAGCTTGGAATAGATATATAAAAGCAAACAAAAGAGATAACCGGGGATAATTAAATGGACGAGTATGAAAAGATAAGACAGAGAAAGCGCGAAGAATATAGAAAGAGACACCGCTCCCAGGTTAGAAGAAAGCAGCTTATTGGCAATGGCATTGTTATAGGCATGATAATACTTATAATTGCAACGATAATCATTGTGGGAGCTTTAAGGGGCAAAAAGGCAAAGCAGGAAGAAGTAAAGGCAGAGGTGACCAGTACTCTTTACAATCCTATACAGCCAAAGCTTGATGTACAGCTGCTGACACCCAATCCGTATTCCAGACCACAGAAGGCACTTGAGAAGGTAAACGGCATAGTTGTCCATTATACAGCAAATCCGGGTACGTCAGCCAGACAAAACAGAGACTATTTCAATGGCCTGGCAGAGACCAAAAAGACCAAAGCAAGCTCACACTTTGTTATAGGATTAGAGGGTGAGATAGTGCAGTGCATACCTTGCAATGAGATATCGTATGCATCTAATAACAGAAACAGTGACACAATATCGATAGAGTGCTGTATAGAGGATGAGACAGGAAAGTTCAACGACAGCACATACCAGTCGCTCATAGAGCTCACCACATGGCTTATGGGGCGGTATGATCTGAGTGCTGATGATGTAATAAGGCACTACGATGTGACAGGCAAGAAGTGTCCGCTATATTTCGTGGAGCATGAGGATGCGTGGGAGCAGTTTCACAAGGATCTGGATACATACATCGAAGAAAATGGTGTGCCAAAGGAAGAGGCAAGCCAAAACTGACAATATACAATAAATTAAAGGATGATTTAAAAAATGAAGGAAATTATCGGAAATCTGTTAAAAAAAGAGAATGTACGTCAGAATCTGAGCAGCCTCAGACAGGAGATTAAAGATGAAAATGCATTAGCAGAGGCTCTAAAGCTGCTTGCAGGAGAAGATGAGCTGCTTGTGTCGTTTATGGGAGCAGAAGATGCAAAAACCAGAAAGAACGCAGCGCTTCTGATAGGAGATCTTCATATGTCACAGCTTTCTGATGAGGTTTTTAAAGCATACGAGGCTGAACAGATGCGCTTTGTAAAGGGCTCATATCTGGCGGCGCTGTCACAGCTGGACTGCAAAGAGCTCTTGCCACAGCTTATGGAACGTGCAAAAGAGCTTGAGCATATGACGGTCACAGCTGAAAATAGGAAGCATATTGAGGAAGAATTAAACGAGATAAATAAAATCCTGATTAAATATAATGGGATAAAGCACCATACACCTGTGCTCGAGGGAGTAAAGGCTGAGCTGCTTCTGATGACAAACCGCCTTCACAGAGAGGTGGTACGACGTCAGATACCGGTTAAGGATACAAAGCTGCATCCGCTTGGAGTGCTTGTAAAGACTGACAATATACCTCTTATCATGCAGGTGCGCACATTCAGAAAAATGTACTTTACCATACATGCAGCATCGCTTCTGCCAAAGGATGCACAGAAAGCAGCCGGACTTCTTGCAGAGTCAGATATGTATGATATATTAAGACGCATGCACCTAGAGGGTGGTCCGTTTTACTATCGTATTGAGAGCACGGCAGATGCGGCGTACCAGAGCAGGCTTGCGAAAGCTATCGATATGCATTTTGCGGGCAGGATGATCAATTCGCCAAATGATTACGACGTGGTGATTAAGCTCATACCGACAAAAAATGACAATTATTTTGTCTGCATGAGATTATGTTCTATACAGGATAATAGATTTGCATACAGAAAGAATGTGCTTCCTACGTCGATGCATCCGTCACAAGCGGCACTTATTGTTTCACTTGCAAAGCCGTATCTTAAGGAAACGGCACAAATCATGGATCCGTTCTGCGGAGTTGGTACACTGCTTATAGAGCGCGCACATTTAGTTCCGGCACGCGAGATATATGCTACAGATACCTATGGAGATGCAATCACTATGGGCAGAGAGAATGCTGCGTTTGCCAAAACAAGAATTAATTTTATACACAGGGATTTCTTTGATTTCAGACATGACTACAAATTTGATGAGCTGATTACGGATATGCCGGTTCGTAACCGACAGACCAAGGCGGAGATGGAGCTTTTTTACGAGAGGTTTTTCGACAAGGCCGCAGAGCATCTGGTATCCGGCGGAATCATAGTCATGTATTCAAATGAGATTGGGTTTGTGAAGAAACAAATCAGGCTGCGTGTCGAATACCGTCTGCTTCAGGAGACATGTATTCTCGATAAGAATGACTTTTATTTGTTTGTTATCAGATATGAGGATTGATTTGCGTGAGTTTTTAGGAGGAAAATATGTCAGATTCCAAGCTTTTTCAAAAAATACAGGATTATTTCTGCATGGTCAACGGAATATATTTGTCGTGTCTGACAAAAAAGGATGGAGTCATGAGAGAGGTGTGTCAATGTAACGATAAATGGAAGAGTATGCTTACCTTTATTGGTGAGGAAAAATACAAAAACCTTCTTTTGAGACTGTCGGACTGCAGGGTTGAGAATCTCATAGATGAACCTCTGGATAAGGACTATATCAGGCTGTATGGTCTGATTGTAAGAGTGGACAATACCCACGATATATATTGGATTATAGCTGCGGTAATTGATGAGCAGATGTCTAATGAAGAGAGAAACCTGCTTCCTGATGGCATAATTATTACCAGTGAAGCGCGTCTTAACAGAACAATTGAGTTCCTGGAAACTATGACCAGACAGCTTTTGATCACAAAGAGAGATGAGGATGCTGCGAATGAGGCACTTTCGCTTATCAGGAAGTCAGATGAGGAAATCAAGAAACAGTTTCATATGCTTGAGGCTATCAATTCTGTTATAAAACTGCTTGAGATGGATGGAAGCTTTACTGATATGGCTCAAAAAGCACTGGAGAGTGCAGTTACTACCATAAAGCTTACCGGTGCTTTTATCATCCGCAAAAACGTGGACGGCATGCATTTGGATGTGATTGTAAGCTATGGCAGAAAGCCGTTTGATACAATATCAATTACCGAGGTGCCTTTTTTCACCGGAAAGCCTTACATTATATCATCAGACTCTGTGATGCCGGAGAAATTCCGCCTTTTCATGGAGAAGCAGGCTATGAGGGCAGCCATATTCCAGCCTGTAAATATAGATAACAGGACTCAGATGTATGTGTGCTTTTTTGATGAGAAGGATGACAGAAGCTGGGAAAAATATGATGTGAAGTTTTTAAATGATACGAAGCGCGTCATTCAAAGTATTCTCACAAAAAAGATAACAACCAACTCGCTTGCAGGCTCCTATGCTTCGCTCGAAGCGATACTGGAAAACTCCGGCTGCGGTATATACGTGGCTGATATGTCTAAGTCAGAGATACTTTACATGAATAATTACTGTAAGCAGCTGCTTTCAAATATAATCGAACAGAACAAGCTGGAAAAATATATTTTTTCCCATACTGCAGAGAGCCGGAGCTTTACAGAGGTCTACGTGACGGAGGAGGACAAGTGGTTTGATATTCATCGCACAGGCATAGCGTGGGTGGATGGCCGCAAGGTGCAGCTCGTTACACTGTATGACATCACACAGAAGAAGCGTTATCAGCAGCGCATTGAGAACCAGGCCAATAATGATTTCCTGACAGGGCTATATAACAGGATGAGATGTGAGCAGGATCTGGCTAAGTTTATAGATGATTCAGTGAAAAATGACACCAGAGGTGCGATGATTTATATAGATCTGGATGATTTCAAGCATATAAATGACGGGCTTGGCCATCAGTACGGAGATGTGCTTTTAAAAGCTATATCGAACAGCCTGACACAGGTGAAGGGAATTGAGAACCACTGCTACAGGATGGGTGGCGATGAGTTTATCGTCATAGTGACAGGCAGCTCTGTTGACAGGCTGGAGAGTATCATTAATGATATACAGCAGATATTTGTCAGACCGTGGTTCTTGAAGGGAGAGGATTATTACTGTACAATAAGTGCCGGAGTGGCATTTTTCCCGACAGATGCAAGCACTGTGGAGGATGTTATAAGAAGAGCTGATATAGCTCTTTTCAATGCTAAGAAAGAAGGAAAAAACCGTATAGAGTTCTACAACGAGGGTATTGATGGCACAAGCACAAAGCGTCTTGATCTTGAAAAGCACATGAGAAAAGCCACAATGAATGAGTGCGATGAGTTCACCGTGTACTTTCAGCCGATTATAAACGTGAAGGGGGAGGATGTCTGTGCAGGTGCAGAGGCTCTTGTCAGATGGAATTCAGCAACCATGGGCTTTATAAATCCGGTTGACTTTATACCGCTTGCTGAGTATCTTGGGCTTATAAACCCGATCGGGGAGCATGTATTAAGAGAGGCGGCGAAGCACTGCAGGTACTGGAATGACATGGGACATCCTGACTACAAGGTCAACGTAAATCTGTCTGTGGTGCAGCTGCTGCAGAATGACATAGTCAAGAAAATCAAAGGCATAATTGATGAGGTGGGCATAGAACCGGGAAATCTGTGTCTTGAGGTGACAGAGAGTCTGGCAATCAATGACATGGTGCGCATGAAGCGGATACTCAGTGAGATAAAGGCGCTTGGTGTTAAGGTTGCACTGGATGATTTTGGTACAGGATATTCATCACTCAACCATATCAGGGAGATGCCTCTTGATATCATTAAAATAGATAAATGCTTCATTGAGCATCTTGGGGAGGATGATTTTTCTGATGCATTTGTCAAGATGGTTACAGAGCTTGCCAACACAATAGGAGTACATGTCTGCGTGGAGGGAGTTGAGACTGACAGGCAATATGCTATAATTAAGAAGATGGGAATATATTACATACAAGGGTATTTCTTCGATAAGCCAATGTGCATAGAAAGCTTTGAGGAGAAATATATCTGACGTATACAATGAAGCAGATAGAAGAAAAAATGGATGACTATGGCCAGATTTTTGACATAGTTCGTCTGATAGATGAAGAGCGCATATCGCGTATGGAGAATAATTGTGACAATCAGGATCCTATTGATCCATGCCCATGCTATTCATTTTGGAAGAAAAATAAACAGTGCACGAACTGTATCACGGCCAAGACCATAAAAGATAAAAGGCAGCGTGTCAAGATAGAGTTTTCGGGCACTGATTCGTACCAGGTCATATCAAGGTGCTACAATATAGAAGGCAAGAACTACGTGATGGAACTTGTTAACCATATGGATAATGGTACGTTAAAGGATGAAGATGTTTGCAAAAAGCTTGAATCCAAGATAGTAAGCTACAAGGAAAAGCTATACAGTGATGCGCTGACAGGTGTTTACAACAGGCGCTTCTATGAGGAAAATGTCAAAAACAGCAAGATAAATGCCGGTATAGCCATGCTCGATGTCGATGATTTTAAGCTGTACAACGATTCACTGGGGCACATAGCCGGTGATATGGCGCTGTGTGCTTGTGCTGATACGATAAAGAACTGTATCAGAAAGAGTGATCAGGCAATCCGTTATGGTGGTGATGAGTTCCTTATTATCATATACGATGTAACAGAGGATGAGTTCCGCAAAAAGCTGATGGATATACAGGATGCGGTAAACAAGACAGTCATTCCCGAGTATTCAAAGATACAGCTGCAGGTCAGCATAGGTGGGGTGATTTGTACAGATGAGACTGTGGCGGATGCAGTGCTGCGTGCTGATTCGCTTATGTATATAGCGAAAAACAGAAAGAATATTGTGATAATTGAAAATGATGAGGATGTCACAAAGGAGGAGCTTGACGAGATAAAACAGCAGGTGCTCATAGTGGATGATGCCATATTAAACCGTGAGCTTTTATCTGAAATGCTCGGAAACGACTTTAGAATACTCGAGGCATCAAATGGTGTCGAGTGTGTAGAAAAGCTCAAGGAGTATGGTACCGGAATATCAATTGTGCTTCTTGATATGGTGATGCCTGTCATGGATGGGTACGAGGTGCTTGACTACATGAACAAGAACCACTGGATTGATGATATTCCTGTTATTGTGATATCTGGAGAGGATTCCGAGAGCTATGTGAGAAAGGCCTATGAGATGGGCGTGTCAGATTACATAAGCAGGCCTTTTGATGTGAAGGTGGTTTATCAGCGTGTGATTAATACAATAAAGCTCTATGCCAAGCAGCGCAGGCTGATTCGTATGGTGACCGACCAGATATACAGGCGTGAGAACAATAATAAAATCCTGATTTCAATTCTAAGCCACATAGTCGAGTTCAGAAATGGTGAGAGTGGAAGTCATGTTATTCACATTAATAAGCTCACGGATATGCTGCTCAAGGAGCTGGTTGGCATAACGGACAGGTATGACATAACAGGCGATGATATAGAGCTGATAGCAACAGCTTCAGCACTTCATGATATTGGCAAGATCGGCATAGACGATGCCATCTTAAATAAGCCGGGCAGGCTCACAGATGAAGAGTTTGAGGTGATGAAGACTCATACTGTGCTTGGCGCAAGGATGCTGGATGACCTGGATGCCTACAAGGGGGAAAAGCTGCTCGAAACAGCCTGGCAGATATGCCGCTGGCATCATGAGAGATATGATGGTAACGGATATCCGGATGGCCTGAAGGGAGACGATATACCAATCTCGGCACAGGTGGTATCTGTAGCTGATGTATATGATGCCCTGACTAGCGATCGTGTGTACAAGAGAGCGTTTTCACATGAAAAGGCAATGCAGATGATTCTGGATGGAGAGTGCGGACAGTTCAATCCTGTTCTCCTACAGTGTCTGGTCAATATACAGGACCGGATAAAGGCGGGGCTGGACTAGCTTAAATGCATAATAAATGAAAAATATATGTAAAAATAAAAATTAAGTGTTGACATATTTGGTTTGATTTGATATTATATCAAAGTCGCGTGAGACAAGCGACAGAAAATCAAATATATGCGGAAGTGTCGGAACTGGCAGACGAGCAAGACTAAGGATCTTGTGATTATTGCAATCGTGTGGGTTCAAGTCCCATCTTCCGCATTATAAAATTAAAAAGGGTTAAGCCTTAGGGCTTAGCCCTTTTTGATTTTAGAAGCGGAAGCGGACCTTGTCCCCATGGGTCCAAGGTCTACGCTCCGCTTCGGTCGGCGCAGAGCAGACATCCCCCGGATGTCTTGCGCCCCATCTTCCGCATGGCTTCGGTTGTTGCGGGGCAGGCGCCCATGGTTCAAGGTCTCGCTTCCGGCTAGGTTGGCTCGTGGCATGAGGTCCCCCGGACGTCTTGCAACCCATCTTCCGCATGGCTTCGGTTGTTGTAGGGCGAGTGCTCCATGGTTAAAGGTCTCGCCTCTGCACTCCATCTTCAGCGTTAAAATGGGGGAAGCTAAATTATACGGATTTCGTTTAAAATTGCATATTAGATCAGAAGGAGAGGACAAGCTTATGAGTCAGAAAAAATACAGTTTATTATACCCGGATACAAATGCACAATACCGGACCTTGAGTGATGTGACTATGCATGATCTGGGGATGGATCAAATCTGCAAAAAGCTGTCAGCAAAGGAGCGGGAGCAGAACTACATCCAAAACGTGATGGCGCGTTTGTATGCAGATCCGGCGGTGACACAGTACCGCTGCGATATTTTCGAGGATGTCCTTCAACAGAAAAAAATGCGTGATGATCTTATGGAAATACTCGAGCGCATCAGCTTTCTGAGGGAGTACGGTAGCTTTAACCGGGAATATGATGAGAGTGCCTGCATCTGGGATCTTTTGCATCGGCTGGACGAGCTTAATGATTATATCAAGTGTGTGGATGCGCTTCATACATGTCTGGCAGCTTCGGACATTCATTCCGCAGGCTTTCTGGGTTTAAAAGCTTATGTGGAGAAAATCTATGCGGACAACGGATTTGCGGAACTGAAGAAAGATATCTCAGAACTGAAAATGGACACTTCACAGCTTAAGAGCATTACGGTAGGTATTAACTTGAATGACCGCTTTGAAGCGGACGGAATCGGTCTGATATCTGTAAACAGCAAATATTTTACCAAGTCCGGAATCCTGGGAAATTTTTATGACCATATTGCGTCAAAGGATCGGATCAATGATGATACCATATGGAAAAAGAATTTCAAATTTCAGCCGTTTGATGTGAATGCAGACGCGGTGATTAGCACTCCTATGCAGAAGGTGATGGATACAGCTGTTATGCGGTCGGAAAGCCGGGGTGGCATTGTGAAGCTTCCCGAGGGAGATCAGGCAAAGGATGTGACTCGTTATACAGACCGAATCATCAACCATATGATTTCCCATATGGTGAAAAGAGTCAGGGAAGTACTGAACAAATATGTTTCTATTACCATTACCGACATGACAGACTTGATTCCGGAGCTGCTCTACTATATCAAATGGGCGGAGTACATCCAAAAATTGCAGGAACAGGGCTTTACCTTTGCTAAAGCTTCTGTATATAAAGATGGAGAAAATGAATCTGATCCGTATATGATGCAGGCACGTGGAATTTACAATTTAAAGCTTGCTGTTTTTGAGACAGAGGAGTCCGGGAATATTGTACCGAATGATATGGATTTCGACCGGAATAGGAGAGTGTATATCTTAACAGGTGCCAACCGAGGTGGAAAGACGACAATTACACAGGCTGTTGGGCAGTTGTTTGTGTTGGCGCAGGGGGGCATATATATTCCGGGGAAAGCATTTACATTTTCCCCTGTTACAGGTATTTACACCCATTTCCCGGCAGATGAGGACAAGACATTGGATTTAGGAAGGCTTGGGGAAGAGTGTAAGCGTTTTAAGGCAATCTATGAGGAGGCTGACAGCAGGAGTTTGCTTTTGATGAATGAATCATTTTCTACCACTTCGTTTGAAGAAGGATACTACATTGCCAAGGACAGTGTCAGGGCAATTTTACATAAGGGAATGAGGACCATTTATAATACACATATGCATAAGCTGGCATTTGAGGTGGAGGAAATGAATGAAGAACAGCAGAAGGCAGAGCACACAGATGGAAAAGCGTTTTCCATGATCGTGCACATGAAGGGGACAGAGCGCTCCTATCAGATTGAAGTGGCGCCTCCGGAAGGAAAATCTTATGCAAGCGAGATTGCGCAGAAGTATGGGGTTACTTATGAGATGCTGGTGGAATAAGGAAATGAGAAGTTTGATGTAGAACTTTCAGAGTTGGCAGAAAAGCAATATGATAAATAAGTTTTGCAAAGCATAGATATTTATTGGTTTATAGAGTGGCTGGAAGTAGGGTCATCATAGAAGGTATATATCACGAATTACGAGATTATGAAAATTCAATCATGTAAATTAGGGAGGACAGTGTTGAGAGGACACTGTCCTTTTTGTATTATCTACACTATCGCTAATCCTATATCAAAATCCTTGGCTATTCCCGTCACTGACACCACATTTTTTCAGCGTTATTGTATTAAATGTAAGGAGGACATGAATTGTGTTGACACCCTATAATATAGGGTATAATATGCAAAAATTAAAATGCAAAGGACAAACTTGTTGACATGATGTGTGATACACAGTATACTATGTTAAACACATAGTGTGCAACACACAATACAGTGCAATAAACACAGTGGATTTAAATAAAGGATACTGAAGGGAGGAGATTTGATGAATTGTGATGAAATTGTTTCAGGATTAATTTTAGAATTCAGACGGGGCACACTCATCATGGTAGTGTTAGCACAACTAAATAAACCAATGTATGGATATTCATTGGTAAAGGAATTAGAAGGAAAAGGTATTTCGATAGAAGGCAATACATTATATCCTCTGCTGAGAAGACTAGAGAGTCAAGGTCTGCTAAAAAGTGAATGGGAAACTGAGGCAACGAAGCCAAGAAAATATTATATCATCACAGAAGATGGGAAGCTGGTTTATAAAAAAATTAAAGAACACTGGAAAAAATTTTCACAGTCAATCAATGTTTTAATGGAGGAAGAATAAATGGTAAAAAATGATTTGATCGACAGATACATTTATGCAGTTACAAAACATATGAAATCCGCCATGAAAAAAGACGTGGCGGCGGAATTAGAGACGATCATACAAGATATGTTGGAGGAACGATGTGAGGATGTTACTCCAACGGAGCGTGATATCAAAGTTGTTTTAACGGAACTGGGAACCCCGAATGAGTTAGCTTCGAAATATAAAGGTGAAACACAGGATTGTTTGATTGGACAGCCGTATTATAGTTTATATGTGTATGTATTGAAAATTGTGACAGTGTGCATCAGTGGAGGAATGTTACTTGCTCAAATTATGGCAGCATTAACATCGCATACAATCTGGTATATAGCTATCTATAGAACCATCGGTGGGATTTTTGGCGGTATATTGACAGGATTTGCATTTGTGACATTATTATTTGCATTCTTTTATAAAAAAGGAATTAAGGTGGATGGGTTAAATGATGGAATAGATAATTTGCCTCCTGTTCCACAAAAGTCTAATAGGATTTCAAAAGTAGATGCGATTGTAGGAATTGTTTTTTCGGTTATCTTTACTCTTGTATTTCTTGTATGCCCACAGATTTTATGCATTGCATTTGTAAAAAATGGGGTAGGTGTGTATGAACCACTTTTTAATTTAGAATATATCAGACAAACATGGTATTTCATTCTTGCATTTGGAATTTTGGGTGTTACAAGGGACAGTGTGAGACTTATTGATGGCAGCTATACCAAAAGAGTGATGCTTGTTACCATTATTACCAATATTATTGATGGAGTATTAACAAGCATTTGGCTGTTAAATGATAGGATTATGAATAGTGGATTTTTTGATGGTATTGAGCAGTTACTTGGAACGGATGCAGAAGGTATTTCACATGTTTTTATACACTATAATAAGGTATTTCTCTCAATCATCATTTTGGCATTAACAATTAATTGCATTGAGACAGTCGTGAAAGCAGTAAAATACAGTCGACAATAAAATAATTTTAGATGAATCAATCTCCATTTACAAAAATGCTACAATGCATATGATTTTATTATTGCAACGTATTCCTTACATCACCTAACAGATGATGAGAAAATTCAATTTATTCAATTATTAAAAACATTATTAAAAGAGGGTGGTTGTATTCTGATCGGAGATGTGGCAAGATAAGATTTAGAAAAATGTCATAAGGAAAACAAGGATGGATGTGATAAAGAAGTAAATAAATGTTTTGTATTTAGGAGGTATGGACATGGGAGACGATGCTGAATTATATTGGGAAATGGAACATAATCCTTATTTTTGGGATGAAGTAGAAAGCTGTAGCAGAAATAATTCATTCACTGAAAATAAGAGTAAGAAAAAGAAGAAAACCATTCAAACGAAAAGTAATAGTACGAGAAAAAAGGTGAATGCAGCGTTATTTATTGATGGAGAAAATATTAGTTCAAAAAAGGCAGAACAAATTCAGAAAATTGCAAATAAACAAGGAGTATTAGGAATAGAAAAAGTGTATGGATTGCAAAAAGATGAGTGTACAAAATCTTGGTCTGATAAGGCAAAAAAACTGGATATTAAAGATATTAGATTGTGTGGTAATCCAGAAAAAGATAAAGTTGATAATAAAATAAAAAAAGATGTAAACCGAGAAATAAAAAATAATAAATCGGTCGATGTGGTTTGCATTGCGACATCTGACAAAGGTTATACGGATACTGTTAAAGAATTAAGAAGACAAGGTAAGAAAGTTGTTGGAATTGGTGAAAAGAAAGCTCCAAAAGAATTAAGGGATGCTTGTAGTGAATTTTTTGAGATTAAGTAATATTACTTATTGGCGTTAGTAGAGAAAATCGGAAGTAATGGAGGGATGGCATATATAAAGATGAATTGTGTTGACACCCTATAATATAGTTGAAAAGAGAAGGGAAAATCTTACAGAGGAAGAAAAAAGCGTTTTAAAGAAATTAGTTAAATCGTTGAGAGAGGAAGCTGCTAAAAATAGGAGGTGATTTTTCTATGAGTTCATTATTTGAGGATTTAAAAGAAGGACTCGAGGAAGCTATAGCTTATGAGAAAGGATATGGAGCGGGTAGAGTAAAAACATATATGATTTTGCCGGTCAAAGAGTATAGTGGAAAAGAAATACGTGATATTAGGACAAAGGCGGGGATGACTCAAAGTGTATTTGCTTCATATATGGGAGTTTCAATTAAAACAGTGGAAGCATGGGAAGGCGGTAGAACTCATCCAACAGGACCAGTGTTCAGGCTTTTAGATATTCTTTCTAAAAACGAAGAAATGGAATATATTGTTGCTAAATGAGCATAGAAATGGGTAGTAGATTATCTGTCTGTTTTTTATAACATTACATGCAGGAGATGAAAAAAGCTTCTAACGAAGTGTAAATAATAGTTGCTATTGGTAAAATTCATTGTTATGATATTTATGGAAATGGTATAAATAATGGAAAAGGGTTGAACTTTTACGATGAAAAAGAAACTTACAATAGATGAGCAAATCGAAGATCTCAAGAAAAAAGGAGTTACTTTTGAAATAATGAGTGAAGAGGAGGCAAAAAAATTTCTTCGCTACAATAATTATTATTTTAAATTGAAATCATATGCCAAAAATTATCCTATTAATCCGAAAAATGGTAAGTATGTAAATTTAGAATTTGCATATTTAGTGGAATTGTCGAAGCTGGATATGTATCTTCGAAAAATAATTTTGGGTATGTGTTTGGACGTAGAGCATATACTAAAAACAAGGATGTTATATGATCTTAGTCGAAATGAGAAAGAAGACGGATATAATATTGTCAAAAAATATTTTTGGGCGTATCCTAATACAAAGATAGAAATACTACAGAAAGCAGATTCATATAATTTTACATCTGATTTAGCAGAAAAGCATTCGCTGGATGAGGAATATTCAGTTTGGAATTTGGTTGAATTATTATCATTTGGAAAATTTGTGGAGTTATATACCTTATATTATCAAGAGTATAATTTATCAAACTACAGTGACTATTTACAATCTATTAAATTTTTAAGAAATGCGGCAGCTCATAGCAATTGTTTGATGAGTTCAATTATTAAACCAAAGGGAGAGAAAAAATTTCGAAAGACCATCAAGTTGACAAATGCATTATCTAAGGCTCAAAAGGAAATTAGTTTACATGCTCGTAGTAAATATATGTCTTATCCTGCATTTCATGATTTTGTGGCACTTCTATTTGTTTATAATGATCTTTTAAAGGAAGCGGCTAACCGTAATATGCGTGATAAAACAATGGATGAATTGTACCATTTTTTCTGTGAAAAAGGTGGAAGAGTTTTGAAGTGCAAAGAGTATTTTGAAAAAAATCAGGTTATTGCTGAAGCGTATAGATTCATTAGTGGGGTAATACAATATATTAAGGGGCAAAATAGTAATCCAAAACATAAATGGTATTTGAAAATTTAGCAGAAAATATATTGACTTTGTGAATGAAATTAGGTAATATATGCACATAGAACAAAAACTTTCGAGGTTTTTATCAGAAATGGTGCTTGCACCAAGTCTGGGTTTGAAAAAAGTCCGTTACAATATACAGAGATGTTATGTGTATTGTAATGGACTTTTTAGTTGCGGAAGTAAGAAACGATGGGCTATGTTGCAAAGATAGTCTATGATAAAGATAATCGTGTAACAGAAGAGAATGATGCACATGGGAAAATAAAGGAAATGAGAAACAGAATGAGAAAAATAGTAGCAGCTACAGAAGAAAATAAAGAAGAAATTTTAAAATTGTATAAGATACAGCTAGGCAGGGAGTTTTGTCCATGGGACGATTCTTATCCGGGAATGAAGGAGATTGAGTTTGATCTTGGTAGAGAATCTTTGTTTGTAATGATTGATGGGCAGGAGATTAATGCTGATGCCGGAAGCAAAGAGGACAGAATTATCGCTGCAATTTCAATTGATGATGATCCACAGGTGGAGAGGCTTGATTGCTGGAGCCATAAACTGGCACCCGGGGCTGAGCTTTCAAGACTTGCGGTTCATCCGGATTTTCAGAATCAGAAAATCGCCAGACAAATGCTGGTATTTGGGATGGAAGAACTCGCAAGGAGAGGATACAAAAGTGTGCATTTTTTAGTCAACAAGCTTAATGTGAAGGCTCTGCGCTCGTATGCAGTATTTGGATTTGATACAGTGGGTGAATGCAGCCTGTTTGGGCAGCCGTTTTTGTGCTATGAAAAGAGTCTGTAAAAAAATATGATTTTTTTGAAAAAAGTGCTTGCATTTTTGAAAACAATCTGATATTATATACGAGTCGCGTGAGACAAGCGGCGAAAACAAAATACATGCGGAAGTGTCGGAACTGGCAGACGAGCAAGACTAAGGATCTTGTGATTATTGCAATCGTGTGGGTTCAAGTCCCATCTTCCGCATTGAACAATAAGACAGGGACCAAGCAAAGCGTTTGGTCCCTGTCTTGTTGTTCAAAGCCGAAGCGAGCCTTGAACCCATGGTTCAAGGTCTCGCCTCCGGCTCGGTCGGCTCGTGGCATGAGGTCCCCCGGACCTCACTCGGTCTCCGCTCCGCTTCGGTCGTTGCAGAACAGACGTCCCCCGGACGTCTTGCAACCCATCTTCCGCAAGGCTCCGGTTGTTGCGGGGCAGGCTCTCTATAATGATAAGACAGGAAAGGAAATATTTTTATGATTAGATTTAATAACGATTATAACCGCGGTGCATTTGATTGCATTTTGAAGGCACTGGCAGATACAAATACAACCAGCTATCCGGGATATGGTGAGGATGAGTGGTGCGATAAGGCTGAGCAGATTATTAAGGGGCTTATTGGCAGAGATGATTCCATGATTAAATTTATTCCGGGTGCGACACAGGCAAATTATGTTGTGGTTGCGGCGGCGCTTTCACCGGTGCAGAGCGTGATTGCAGCGGATACGGGACATATCAATTGCCACGAGGCAGCTTCTATTGAGAATACAGGTCATAAGATTCTTGCGCTTCCTAACACGGATGGTAAAATCAGTGCTGCGCAGATTGAGGCGTGTGCCGCAGAGTATTATGACAATGCAAAGCCTGAGTATCTGACAGAGCCAAAGATGGTTTATATTTCATTTCCGACTGAGCAGGGTACTCTTTACACGAAAAGAGAGCTTTGCGATATCAGTGCTGTCTGCAAGAAATACGGCATGTATCTGTTTGTTGATGGTGCGAGAATGGGCTATGGACTGGGCTCAGATAAAAATGACCTTACACTTTGTGATTTTGCCATGCTTTCGGATGTTTTTTATATCGGTGGCACAAAGTGTGGTGCGCTCTTTGGCGAGGCGCTGGTTATAAATGCTGAGGATATCAAGTATCGTTTTAAGGCTTATATGAAGCAAAATGGTGCAGTGCTTGCAAAGGGCTGGCTGATGGGCTTACAGTTTGCCACTATGCTTGAGAATGGCGATTATTTTGAAAAGACAAAGCGTGCTGATGAGCTTGCCATGCAGATTAAAGAGGCATTTGAACAGAAGAAGGTACCGTTTTGGGTTGAGAGCTTTACAAATCAGCAGTTTGTGATTTTATCGGATGAGCAGAAGATGACACTTGCCGAGAAATACTATTTTGAAGAGATGGAAAGAGAAAAAGAGGGCACTATAGTGCGATTCTGCACCAGCTGGGCCACAAAACAGGAGGAGGTTGATGCACTGGTTTTAGATATATCAAAGCTGGTGTAGTAACAGATTTATAGTTTTTCGTACATTTCGTATAGTTTTTTAAATTTATGCTTGCATTATTCTAAACTTTTTGGTAGAATAATGCTTGTTCGCAGGAGTGGCGGAATTGGCAGACGCGCAGGCTTCAGGTGCCTGTGGTAGCAATATCGTGTGGGTTCAAGTCCCATCTCCTGCATT